>CAJIBV010000208.1_pt1 | contig 15588 bp, 17 predicted proteins | sample 9199431 | NCBI WGS metagenome assembly CAJIBV01 (sample SAMEA7708314, study PRJEB35096) | sediment metagenome | biome: marine neritic benthic zone biome [ENVO:01000025]; feature: sediment [ENVO:00002007]; material: shallow marine sediment [ENVO:03000034] sea grass bed [ENVO_01000059] ...
ATTATTTAGATTAATAAAGTCCTATTTAAAATTTAGGGCTTTATTTTTTTTCAGGGTTTTCATCGTCCAGTAAACCAAGTCGCTTTGCTCTTCTCTCCCAACTTTTTCTCGCAAGTACCTGCAGATCCTCTACGTTATCACTTTCGTCCATAATTTCAAGCCCTAAAAGTGTCTCAATAACATCCTCCATTGTGACCAAACCACTAACAGAGCCATATTCATCTACCACCAAAGACATATGATTCTTACTGGAGACAAGTTCTTCAAAGAGTTTAGGGATTGGTAAATTTCTCTTAGTAATAATTATTGGCCTTCTAATATTAGCTAAGGAATTTTTACCATTTCCATTAGCCATTTCCCTGTACACATCATCTTTTAAAACGAGGCCTGTTATATTATCGCGGTCATCTTTATAAATAGGAATTCTGGAGAATCTTAAGTTAGGATTATCATTAAAAAAATCTTCAATTGTGGTTAACTCGTTTTCGGTTTTTAAAACGGTGCGTGGTGTCATAATGTCCTTTGCCATGACATCTTTAAACGTTATTAAATTTTTAATGACCTTGCTTTCAGATTCATGGAAAACCCCCTCTTCATGGGCTATATCTGTCATGGCTATAAACCCTTCACGGCTAAACACGCTACCATGATGCCCTTTTCCAAAAAGCTTAGTGAATAACTGTAAGAACCATAAAATACCTGTCCATTTAAATAGAAATATCAATGCATTAAGAATAATAGCAGAAATATTTGCAAGACCTTTCCAATAAGTCGCACCAATAGTTTTTGGTATTATTTCTGACATCACCAGGATCATGAATGTCATAACTGCAGATACTATCATTATGGAATTATCTCCAGTACCAAAAACTTTTTCGGCCTGAACTCCAACCAATATGGCACCAACTGTATGGGCTATTGTATTTAATGTAAGAATAGCAATTAATGGTTTGTCAACATCTTTTTTAATTTCCTCTAAAGTAAGGGCATATTGCTTCCCTTCACTTTTTTTGATATTAATAAAAGTTGGTGTTATACTTAATAAAACGGCTTCAAGAATTGAACAAATAAAAGAGAAGAAAATAGATATGATGGCATAAAATATTAGTAAGCCCATGAATTTAAATTTATTGCTAAAGTTAAAAATAAAAATACAACAATTTATCTCTGAATTTCGTTCAATTTTTTTGGCTTAATTATTGTTATATTTATCGAACCTTTAAGACTGAAAAATTTGAAAAAGTTATCTCTCCGAGCACGTATTTTCATTGCCATGGTCCTCCTTGTAGTGTTAGCATCAGTTTTAATTGCTGTAGTCTCAATTTTTCAGTATAATGAGGAATCTCAGGATTATCATAAAAAAAGATTAGAAAGAAAAGAACATAATATACAAGAGCATATAAATTATGTGTTAAGAGAAACAACATATGAAATTAAGACTGAAAGAATCCCATTAATATTTAAAGAAAAGCTTTATGAAATTGCTTCGATTCATAAAATGCAGCTTAATCTGTACGATTTAGAAGGGAATTTATTAAAATCTTCATTAGCCAGATTAAAACCGGATTCTTTAGCGGTATGTCTGGATGCTAATATCTTAAACTCTTTGTCAAATTCAGAAGAAAGGCGATTTGTTGAAAAAAGACTGGAAAACGGGGAAACCTACCTGTCTTCTTTTACTTATATCAACGATGAGAAATTCAAACCATTAGCAATACTGAATCTTCCATATTTGGAAAAAGATGAATTTTTAAGCAAGGAACTAAATGAATTCTTAACACGATTGGTTTATGCCTACATTTTCATGTTACTTATCGCCATTATTCTGGCATATTTTTCATCAAAGTACATTACACGAACCCTAAAAACAATTAGTGATAAGATTAATGAAACAAGATTAGAAAGGAGAAACCAGAAAATCAATATACAAACAAAAACCGAGGAGATTTCCACCTTGGTAGATTCTTATAACAGTATGATTGATGAACTTGAGGATAGTGCGGTTAAATTGGCAACAAGTGAAAGGGAACAAGCCTGGAGGGAAATGGCCAAGCAAGTAGCACATGAGATAAAAAATCCTTTAACCCCTATGAGATTAAGTGTACAAAGTTTTCAGTCAAAATTCAACCCAGGAGATCCGGAGATCTTCCAGAAAGTTGATGAGTACAGCAACACTTTAATCCAACAAATTGATATGATGAGCAGTATAGCATCAGCTTTTTCAAACTTTGCAGAGATGCCAGCTCAAAAAAATGAAATGTTGAATGTGGTTGAAATTGTAACTATGGCTTTGGATATTTTTAGTGAAAAATACATCTCTTTTAATTCAAGTAAGAACGAAATTATCGCAAAATTTGACAGAACCCAATTGATTCGAGTTGTCACTAATCTTGTTAAGAACGGCATTCAATCTATCCCACAAGGCATACAGCCAAAAATTGAGGTTTCTCTATCCGAAGACAATAGCAATGTAGTGCTTAAGGTTAAGGATAATGGGATTGGAATTAAGGACGAAAACAAAGAAAAAGTATTTGAACCAAAATTCACGACAAAATCCAGCGGCATGGGACTGGGATTGGCAATGGTTAAAAATATTGTGAATACGTATAATGGTAGTATTTCATTTAACTCACATAAAAATAATGGAACCACTTTTGAAGTTATTTTTCCTAAAGAATAGTATATGAATTATAAAAATTTAGTTACTCAATCAAAGAATGGGATTAATATTATTACCATTAATCGACCAAATAAATTAAATGCACTAAACAAAGAAACAATAGAGGATCTGCACAAAGCTTTTGATCAAGCCGATAATAATGAAGCGGTTAAAGTAATAATCCTTACTGGTAGTGGTGAAAAAGCATTTGTAGCGGGGGCTGATATTAGTGAATTTGCCGACTTTACTGTTGATGAAGGAAGTCAATTAGCAGCCCGAGGTCAAAAATTACTATTCGATTTTGTTGAGAATTTAACAACCCCGGTTATAGCAGCAGTAAATGGATTCGCCCTAGGAGGAGGTTTAGAATTGGCTATGGCTTGCCATATAAGAATCGCAAGTCTAAATGCGAAAATGGGACTTCCAGAGGTCTCTTTAGGAGTAATTCCTGGCTACGGAGGAACGCAACGGTTACCTCAATTAATTGGAAAAGGACGAGCTTTAGAAATGATAATGACAGCAGGTATGATAGATGCCGAACAAGCCTTAAATTATGGTTTAGTGAATCATGTTAAACCACAAGAAGTGTTATTGGAATATTGTAATGAACTGGCAAATAAAATAATGCGAAATTCTTCGGTTGCAATTGGCAAAGCCATAAAGGCTGTAAATGCAAATTATAAGGATGGAAAAAACGGATTTAAAACAGAAATCAAGCAGTTTGGAAAATGTTTTGGAACAGAAGACTTTAAGGAAGGTACATCGGCGTTTTTACAAAAAAGAAAAGCACAATTTCCAGGCAAGTAAAACAAGTGAAAGTAATAAAAAAAGCGACTTATTAAAGTCGCTTTTTTATACTATTTAATTTCTAAGACTTGTTGGCTACTATGGTCAACTCATCTACGATATGTTTAGCATTAGAAAATTTATCAATTAGCCATAGGACATATCTTATATCTACATTAATGGTGCGCTGCAATTTAGAATCAAAGATCACATCGCCGGCCATAGCCTCAATATTACCATCAAACGCTAAACCTATTAACTCTCCATTTCCATTTACAACAGGAGAACCTGAGTTGCCACCGGTAATGTCATTATCAGTCAGGAAATTCACTGGTAACTGGCCATATTCATTAGCGTATCTTCCAAAATCCTTTTTCTCAGAAATGTCTAACATCTTTTGAGGCAAGTCGAATTCATCGTCGTTTGGCTTGTATTTATTAATAACACCTGCAAGTGTAGTATAGTTATTAATATTAGCATCATTTCTACTGTCTTTAGGTAAAGCCCTGACTTTTCCATACGACAATCTTAAAGTAGAGTTAGCATCCGGATAACGGATTTTACTTAAACCAGATTCACGCAGACCCTGAACCAATAATCTGTAAGAAGCTTGGAAATCATTTTCTGGTTGTACCAAATCATCAGGTTGCTCTCTGTATTTATCCAATAATTGGGAGGATAATTTATACATAGGGTCATTAGTTAATAATGCCTCGTTGGGATATTGAATAAAGGCTTCAACTCGTTCTTTAGAGGAGAACATACTCATGTTGAAAATTGCATCTATATAGGAAGTAAAATCGTTGTTGTTTTTACTTCCTATCTCACCAATAATTTCCGGTAATGGATAATTGGAATTCGAAGCTAATAAATTCAATTGTTTTGCAAATACTTCTTTTTCCAATGGCAAATGATAATCTTTGTATGAGTTGTTAACTAGGCCTTGAAGCCTTGGCAATATATCTTTACGTTTTTCTTCGTTTGCTGAAACATATTGCTCAAGAGTTCTTCCTATTCTATAAGGTAAAATTGAAAATTTACTGGAACGTAACATTCCAAAAATATAATTTCTTTGTTTTACCTTTTCGTTGGTCATAGCATAATACTTGTTTATGTTTTCTATAACATTTCCGTACTTTGCTTTATTCGCTTTTTTATTAGCCCATTTTTCAAATTTCTTTTCTGTCTTTCTTTTGGCTTCGGCTGTCTCATGCTCTTTCAGCGCCTTGATCATTCCAATTCGGTTTTTCCAGTAATTGGCAATTCCAGCATATCCTGAGGCATACATTAAATCGATCTCATCATTTTCCTTCATGTATTTCTTCATGACCTCCAAACTCAGACCAGAACTTTCCACCCATGCAGGATAAGCATAATTAACGTTTTGCTCCACACCTTCTGCAGGCATCCATCGGTTAGTTCTCCCTGGATATCCTAATATCATTGCAAAATCATTTTCCTGAACACCATCTAAGTTCACTGGTAAATGATATTTAGCTTTTAATGGAACATTATCTTTTGAGTATTCAGCAGGATTTCCATTGGTATCAGCATATACTCTAAACAAAGAAAAATCGCCTGTATGTCTAGGCCATTCCCAATTATCTGTGTCTCCTCCATATTTACCAATACTTTCAGGTGGCGCTCCTACCAGGCGAACATCGTTGTAGTCTTCGTATACAAAATAATAATACTCATTTCCCTGATAGAAGGGCCGAACGGAAACTGTATACTTGCCTCCTTCGTTGTTTTCCTCTTGAATTTTAGCAATCTCCTTATTAATAGCAGCTTCACGTTCTTTTTCACTCATGCTGTCATTAACCAGAGATAGGATACGCTTAGTTACGTCATCCATCCTTACAAAAAAGCGAACTGATAAATTTTCAGGCTTTAACTCTTCTTCTAAAGATTGAGCCCAAAAACCATTTTTTAAATGGTTTTCTTCGGTAGTCGACAACCCTCTAATAGTACCATATCCACAATGATGGTTTGTAAGTACCAGACCATTGCTTGAAATAATACTAGCAGTACAGCCACCACCAAATTGCACGATTGCATCTTTAAGACTTTGATTATTTATACTATAAATTTCTTCAGGAGTTAATTGAAGCCCCATTTTTTGCATATCCCGATGATTTAATCGTTCAATATGCATTAAGAACCACATGCCTTCATCAGCCTTTACCACAGAGGGAGCAGCAAGAATGAGAACAAATAAAAAAAGAACTATTTTTTTCATGTTTTTTCGTTTTGAGTTTAGCTGTAAAATTACGGATTTTAATGCGGATAGCATTTTAAATACTCTTTAAAAAATGTTAATATTTCGACGGGTTACCAGTATAAAAAAAGTGGGCAAAATAGCCCACTTTTTAATACTGAAGTTACAATTTAAATCTAACTAAAATTTTAAATATTCAATGAAAGTGTGTCCTTCAGTTTTTAATACTAATTTATAATTTCCTTTTTCATTTTTTGATAACCTGTAAACTTTTTGGATGTTCATAGTGTTTTCTACTTTATCAGAGTGAATTAGATCATACGAACCTGAATTATAATCATAATAAATTTTTACTTCTAATGGTTGTTTATCCAAAGATAGTTTTGAGACTAATACTCTGTTTTCCTTTATTGTTATATAAGGTTTATAAATGGTTGTTTCCATTTCTTTATTAAACTCTACAATACTCATTTTTACTTCAAAAGGGATTACAGTAATCTCTAGATCTTTATCAAGTTCAAAGTAATATGCCCCATCGGGAAGTGATGTCAGATCAAATCCTTTTACGAATTCACCTGAATCCTTAATTGATTCTTTATACAGAATCAGCCCGAATACATCTTTAATGAACAATTGGTTTCCTTCCTTAACATTTAATAATGTTAACATAGTTGTTTTCTCGTTGTTAAGATTCCTTAATGACGAAATCTCGTTTGCATTTCCTAGTAAAGTAGTAAGCAGTACTACCATTACAATACTTCTTTTAATTAAATTTTTCATAACATAATAGTTTTAAATAATTACATGACAAATCTACATGCAATGAGTCTTTAGAAAAACAACAAAATTTGCAAATATATATACAAGATTAACCGTTAAATTAACGTTAAGACAATGTTAAGTTAATATAGCATATAAAATAAGATAATTTAACATAAATAGATATAAAAAAAATGGGCTAAACAGCCCACTTTTTTTATATAAATAATAACTTATTTTCTTGATTTATGATATTCGTTGAAATAAGAACCTTTAAAATTTAAAACCCTTGTTTCAATAAATTCTTTGATTTTAATTTTTTAATGTTTGTACGTTTTCTAATTTAAAACCACACTACAAAAAGTGCAGTTATTACAGTTATTACAGGTAATGTGAGTAATAAGGCTGTAAGATATAAAGCCAAATTCATTAATGCGGCTCTATTGTCCTTAGGATTTTTAAATAATGAAATTCCATTTTTAATTTTCAGATCAGAAGTAATCGGTACTTCTGTTACTATTCTTTTTTTAATTAAATTTTTCATAACATAATAGTTTTAAGGGTTTTTAAATAAATTAATTTGATCTTAAGATCTCGGTCCAGTCCAAATTTGTATTTACTCGTTGGTTAGGATGTACAATAAAGGCTTGACGACGACTTAAAGTATATGCTTTATAATATTTTTTAGCTACTCTTAATAGTTTTGTCAAGTCAAAAATTGTGTTCACCTTTTTTAAAGCACGTTCTACTAACACTAACACATTATATAGTGCGTAGTTTTGGTTGTACTGATTCGTACTGTTTTTAATTAAGTATTTCATTACACAAATAATTTTTAGATTAAATTCGGGGGCAAATGTAAATGAGACCTTTTACCATGAAAACAACAAATTTGACAAATTTATATGCACAATTAACCTAATAATATGTATGTTAAATTAATGTTAAGGTAATATAGCATATAAAATTGTTAAAAAAGTATAGATATTTGCAGCTATTAATAGTAAATTTGCAAATATAAATACCTGATAAAGTGAAAACTAAGCCTACATTCGAAAAATTAAGTCCGGAATTTGGTAATTCTATTGTCGTTCGTCAGCATGCTGTAGCCGTAGACAATAAGAATCAGTTTTGGCATTTTCATCCTGAACTGGAATTAGTGTATGTAAATAAAGGCAAAGGGAAGAGGCATATTGGAAATCATTTGTCGTATTTTAATAATAGTCAGTTGTTATTATTAGGGCCTAATCTACCACATAATGGATTTACGGATAGATTCACAGCGAAAGGAAGAGAGACCATTGTTCAATTTAAGCCTGATTTTCTTGGGGATAACTTTTTTAAGTTACCGGAAATGAAATCGATTGATTTGTTGTTCGAAAGATCTAAAAAAGGTCTTTTATTTAAACCTGAAACCAAGAAAATTGTTGGCCCTAAAATTGAGTCATTGGAAAAACAGAAAGGATTTGATAGGATCGTTAAATTTTTAGAAATTTTAAACGATTTGGCTAATGCAAACGACTATACTGTATTAAACGCTGATGGGTTTGCATTTGAAACAGCTCCTCAGGATAGTGCCAAGATAGACATCATTTATAAGCACATTAACAATAATTTTCAAAGGCACATAAGTTTAGATGAAATTGCCGATAAAGCCAGTATGACAGTTCCGGCATTTTGTAGATATTTTAAAAAGGCCACAGGAAAGACTTTTACTAAGTTGGTTAATGAATACAGGATAGTCCATGCTACTAAATTATTATCAGAAAGTCAAATGAGCATTACAGATGTGTGTTATGAATGTGGATTCAATAATTTTTCACATTTTAATAAACTCTTTAAGGAAATTACTGGTAAAAGTGCATCGAGATACCGAAACGAGATGAAACAAATTATTCAACAGAATCCGGTTTAATACTATGGAAAAATTATTAGGAGAAGACAAAATTCAGAATACCTTAAAGTATTATTGCCGTCAAAGGCAGGAAATTTTAGACCTTGTCAATGTTAGTGACAATCTCACTGCCGATCAGATCATCCAATTCGGAGAGGAAATGGCGGCTTTAGAGTACAAGATCACAGCATTAGAGATTGCTAAGGAAAATTAATGTTTAATTCTCACCATTCCACTCAGCATAGAATTCTTCAAGAAATAGTTTCATAAAGTCGTGGCGCTTTCGGGCCAGCTTTTTACCGGTTTTGGTATTCATTTTCTCTTTCAATAACAATAATTTTTCATAAAAATGATTTATAGTTGGTGAAGAGGATTTTTTATATTCTTCTTTACTCATACTAAGATTTGGTTCTATTTCAGGATTGTAAAGCGGTCGATTTTTAAAACCTCCATAATTAAAACAACGGGCTATACCAATAGCTCCGATAGCATCTAATCTGTCTGCATCCTGGATGACATCCAATTCAGGAGAAGTGAACAACTCTGTTTTTTCTAAAGATTTTTTAAATGAAATGTTTTCAATAATATTAATTACATGTTCTATGACTAATGAATCGACATTATTTTCGAATAAAAACTCACGTGCTAATCTAGGACCCACGGTTTCGTCTCCATCATGAAATTTACTATCGGCAATATCATGTAATAGAGCTCCTAGAGCTACAACAAATTCATTTACATTTTCTTCCTTAGAAATTAACATAGCATTGTTATAAACACGTAAAGTATGAAACCAATCGTGTCCACCTTCGGCATCAGACAATGTTTCCTTTACATACTCCTTTGTTATATCCACGATTTGTTTGTTGGTCATATTTTAATAGTTGCGGTTATTTGTTTTTCGATTACAGTTATTAATTCTTCTGATTCATAATCACTAACTTTTATTGGGTTATGAACTGTAAACCGAATACGAGCGCCCAATCCCATTGGAAATTTCCCATATCGTAACAGTTTCCATGAATTATTAATAGTAATCGGAATAACAATTGCATTTGGTGAATTCTCAAATAGAGTTGTCAGCCCTTTGGTTTTGAATGGTTTAGGGTTTCCATCGCGACTTCTGGAACCTTCTGGGAAAATAACGACTCCACGATTATGAGTTACGATATAATCTGCCATTTTTTTGATGGCATTTACTGCTTGAACCGGATTCTTTCTGTCAATTAAAACTGAACCACCATGGCGCAAATTATAGGATACACTTGGCAACCCTTTACCAAGTTCTTTTTTGCTGATAAACTTAACATGATATTGTCTTAAAAACCAAATTAATGGAGGAATATCGTTCATACTTTGGTGATTTGCCACGATTATGGCTGGGACACTTTTTGGTAAATCCTCTGGGATTTTAAATGAATACCAAACCCCTAGAATATGTAAAGAACGCAATAAGAACCAGTTAAGTATATCGACACTTATTTTGTGAACTCGATATCCAAATACATTATAGCAAATCCATTGAATTGGATGAAATACTACTAGAATTAATCCAAAAAATATATAATATATAACTGTAAGTGGATAAGCCAGAATTTTTTGCATGAATCAAAAATAAGCACAAAAAAACCACGTACAAAACGTGGTTCATTATTTTTTAAGACAAGTAGTTTCAATTAGCAATACTCATTAAAAGCATCAACCAGGTTCTCTGAAATTAATTCTGCTGGACGACCTTCAATGTGATGACGTTCAAGCATATGAACCAATTCACCGTCTTTAAACAATGCAATACTAGGAGAGCTAGGAGGAAAAGGAATCATATATTCTCTTACTTTGTCAGTTGCTTCTCTGTCAACTCCAGCAAATACAGTAACTAAATTATTAGGACGTTTAGCATTTTGTAAGCTCATTCTTGCTGCCGGTCTTGCATTAGCCGCAGCACAACCGCAAACCGAATTCACAACCACTAAAGTCGTTCCTTCATTGGCTATTGCTACATCAACCGCATCTGCAGTATGCAACTCATCGAAACCAACATTGGTTAAATCTTCACGCATTGGTTTTACTAACTCCGGTGGATACATAACTTATTAGATTTTATAATTAAACTGGGCAAATATAATCAAAATTCACCCACATCTGGAAATAGAGGTTCTTTCTTAACTGTTTTTAACTTTTTAAGCGCTCAAGAATTAATGACTATGATTATAGGCGTAACAATTAGTATAGTTTTTCAACTAACAATAGTATATTTGAATCTTTAATACAGATATTTTAAACATGAGTTTTGCAAAATGGATAGGAGCATCTTTAGGCTGGTCTTTTGGCGGCCCTATAGGAGCAATCATAGGGCTGGCGTTAGGCAGTGTTGTCGATTCGATAACTAATGGGAACGGTAGTCCGTTATTAGGTGAACGTCAATCAGACCAGCGACGGCGGAGACAACGATCTACTTATAGAACAAGCACTCAACGGCGTCCTCAAACCCAATCAGGAGACTTTGAAGTTAGTCTATTAATCCTTGCCTCCATAGTTATAAAATCTGATGGTAGCCAAGACCAGCGCGAACTGGATTACGTACGTCAGCAGTTCGTAAGTATGTACGGTAAAGAAAGAGCCAATAAAGCTTTTAGGCTGTTTAAAGGTATTAATCAGCAAAAAAACATTTCGACCAGACAAGTCTGTCTTCAAATAAAACAAATGATGGATCATCCATCACGTTTGCAGCTAATGCATTTTTTATTCGGGATTGCCAAGGCAGATGGAATGGTAAGAGATGAAGAAGAAAGGCAAATCTATACAATTGCCGGGTATTTAGGTATAAGTTCTCGAGACTATAAGAGTATTAAAGCCATGTTCTATAGTAGTCGCGACAATGCTTATAAAATACTTGAAATAGACAAAACTGCCTCAGATGATGAGGTTAAAAAAGCTTACCGAAAAATGGCTAAAAAATATCACCCGGATAAAGTGGTCCATTTAGGCAAGGAGCATCAAATAGGTGCAGAAGAGAAATTCAAGCAAGTACAAAAAGCCTACGATCAGCTTCAAAAAGAAAGAGGATTTAAATAAATTTAGTCTACCCTAAAAAAATATTTACCCTTACATAAAAATATGTATCTTTGCAGTAATAAAACTACTGTTTTGGTTACACGATCAGAAGAAAATTATCTAAAAGCCATATACCATTTAAGCAAACATGGTAGCATTACCGTAAGTACAAATTCTATTGCGGATAAAATAAAGACCAAGGCGTCGTCTGTTACGGACATGGTCAAGAAATTATCTGATAAAAGTTTGGTAGATTATGTGAAGTATAAAGGTGTTAATCTAACAAAGAAAGGACATTTAATTGCAACTTCAGTAATTCGAAAGCACAGGCTTTGGGAGACATTTTTAGTAAACAAGCTTAATTTCTCCTGGGATGAAGTTCATAATGTAGCAGAACAGCTCGAACACATTAAATCAGAAAAGTTGATAAATGAACTCGATGAGTTTTTAGAGTATCCGACGCACGACCCTCATGGTGATCCAATTCCAGACAAACAAGGTAATATTAATACACTTGAAAAAGTACCCCTTTCTTCTTTAGAAGAAAATCAAAAAAGCAGATTATTAGGTGTTAAGGATTCATCGGAAGAATTTCTAAAATATCTAGACAACAGAAATATTAAAATTGGTGATTCCATTAAAGTTCTGAACATTGAGCCTTATGACAACTCTATCAAAATTGAAATTAACAATAGAGAATTTATGGTTTCAGAGCATGTAGCCGAAAAACTCTATTTAAAAAGTATATTATGAATTTGAACGATCCAATATTTAATCTCATCTCATTTATTGTCATTGCGGTACTTCTTTATCTGTTGTTTCGACCAACAAAAGGATGGTTCTGGATTTTTAAAAACAACTATAAACTGAATGAAAAAACCATTATAGAAGATATTTTAAAGCTTTTGTATCATTTTGAAAATTCAGATAAACAAGCAACGATCAATAACGTTACAAGAAGTTTAAAATTCAGAGACGATTCAATTATAGATGCCATTAAAAACATGTCCATTAATGAACTTATCGAACAGGAAGGTGAAATTTTGAATCTTACCAGTGAGGGGAGGAATTATGCTTTAAGGATTATTAGGGTTCACCGGCTTTGGGAAAAATATTTGGCGGAGAAAACAGGATTTGATAAGCAGGAATGGCATGATAGAGCGGAAGACATGGAACATAAATTAAGCCATGAAGAAACCAATGTGTTAGCAACACAATTGGGACAACCAATGTACGATCCGCATGGTGACCCAATTCCAACACGTCAAGGTAGAGTGCCTGAAGTAAAAGGGGATTTATTATCCTCTTTAAAGGTGAATGATGTTGGCAGAATCACTCATATAGAAGATGAACCTGATGTTATTTACAAGCAGATCTTAGCAGAGAAAATTCATATAGGTTCACACATTCGAGTTGTGGAAAGCAATACTGAAAGAATTGTTTTTTATTCGGAAGGCGAAGAATTCATATTGGCTCCTGTTGTAGCATCGAGCATAACAGTCGAGGTTTTTGAAAAGGAAAAGATTGTTGAGGAGGATTTAGTACGATTGTCTAGTTTGCAAGAAGGTGAATCAGCTCAGGTTTTAGGAATATCAAAAGAATGCAGAGGGGATTCAAGAAGACGACTATTGGATCTGGGATTTGTAAAAGGCACACCAATACAAATAGAATTAGTAAGCCCTTTAAAGAATCCTAAAGCCTATTTAGTTAAGGGAACAAGTATTGCGCTTAGAGATAATCAAGCTTCTAAAATACTTATCAAAAAAGATTAATAACTATGGAAAAGACAATAAGTAGTGCTTGCGAAGTTTGTCCTCAATATAATGCTGAGGGATTGAAAAAACTAGGTGTTAACATTGAAAACACCGATTTTATAGTGGCTTTAGCGGGTAATCCAAATACGGGAAAAAGTACAGTATTCAACGCCTTAACGGGATTGAGACAGCATACAGGGAATTGGCCTGGAAAAACAGTTACCAGAGCAGAAGGTGCTTTTGAATATAATTCAAAGAAATTCAAATTGGTCGATTTACCAGGAACCTATTCGTTATTATCTACCTCCCAGGACGAAGAAATAGCAAGAAACTTTATTCTATTCGGTAAGCCTGATGTTACAGTTATAATTGTGGATGCTAGCCGATTGGAGCGTAACCTTAATCTTGTATTGCAAATCCTTGAAATTACGGATAAAGCTGTTTTGTGTCTAAACTTAATGGATGAAGCAGAACGCAATAATATTGAAATAGACGAAAGAGCATTAGCCAAAGATCTGGGAATTCCTGTGGTGCCAACCAGCGCACGTTTTAATAAAGGAATCCCTGACTTAATTACCACAATAAACGAGGTAGCAAATGGAAACATTGTTTGTAAGCCACATAGGATTAAAAATGTACCGAACAACATAAGTAAGGCTGTAAAAAAATTGAGTGAAAAAATTAAAAAACAATTTCCAAACATACCGAACAGCAGATGGATTGCTTTTAGATTGCTGGAAGGAGATACCACAGTAATTGAAGCATTAAAAAAAGGAGAAATAGTTTAAGAAATTAATATGAAAAAAGATTCCATAAAAGATATATTAGAACTGTCCAATGAGTTAAGATGGCAAATTGGGGATGATTTTCATGATAACCTTACCGAAGGTATTTATGCTGATGCTTCACAAATTGTTGGTCATGCTGTGCATGCTTCAGACAAGAAGACCAATTTAAGGTTTGATGCTAAGTTGGATAAGGTCCTAACCAGTAAAACCCTGGGATTTCCTTTGATGTTTCTCATATTAGGTGTTGTGCTATGGCTTACTATTATTGGAGCTAATTATCCATCTTCTATGCTGGCAACCTTGTTATTAGACAACATTCATCCAGTGCTAAAAAGTGGTGCTTCAAGTATTGGAATGCCTTGGTGGTTGGATGGTTTTTTAATCGATGGTGTGTACCTGGCAATAGCTTGGGTAATTGCAGTTATGTTGCCCCCAATGGCAATCTTTTTTCCATTATTTACACTTTTAGAAGATTTTGGATACTTGCCAAGAGTGGCATTCAATTTAGATGCCTTGTTTAAGAAAGCTGGAGCACATGGGAAGCAAGCTTTAACCATGAGTATGGGGTTTGGATGTAATGCTGCAGGCGTTGTGGCAACAAGAATAATTGATAGTCCAAGAGAACGATTAATTGCTATCATTACCAATAATTTTTCATTATGTAATGGTCGTTGGCCAACACAAATATTGATTGCAACTATTTTTATTGGGGCAGTTGTCCCACAATCTATGGCCGGATTGGCATCAGTTGGAGCAGTCATAAGTATTGCCATTTTAGGAATGGTCTTTATGTTTTTTAGTTCCTGGGCTTTATCAAAAACGGTATTGAAAGGTGAGGTTTCTACTTTCAATTTAGAATTACCGCCTTACAGGCCACCACGCTTTTGGAAAACATTATACACTTCCTTAATTGACAGAACTTTAATTGTATTATGGCGAGCAATTATTTTCGCAGCTCCGGCAGGTGCCGTTATTTGGCTTATTTCAAACATCATGATTGGTGACCATAGTATTGCTTATTGGCTAATTAATGGTTTAGATGGTTTCGGATGGTTATTAGGATTAAATGGTGTAATTCTAGTCGCATATATAGTGGCTATTCCGGCTAATGAAATCGTAATTCCGACAATTTTAATGCTGACAGTTTTAGTAACAGGCATGGCAGGTGGAGAAGGTGCAGGCGTCATGTTTGAGTTGGATTCAGCAAACGCCACCGGAGATATATTGCGAGCTGGAGGATGGACCCTGTTAACTGCGATAAATTTGATGTTGTTTAGTTTGCTGCATAATCCGTGTAGTACAACAATTTACACGATATATAAGGAAACCAAAAGTGCAAAATGGACAACAATAGCATCCATTATGCCTGTAGTTATGGGGTTTGTGGTGACTTTTTTAGTGGCTCAAATGTGGAGATTATTTAGCTAACCTGAAACTAGCTCCTAAGCCAAATAAAAAATCCTGCCCTTTGGTTATGCCTGCACCTATGTAAGCGTCCAGCTGAAGATCATTTGAAACAAGATAAGTTAGTCCACCATCCAAATAATGGTTAGCAGAACTGTCTTCGGGAATATCGCCATATAGTTCGAGGTACATTCCAATTTTGTCAGAAATGCTGTAGCCATAGGCTAATGTGTATATCGCAGAAGCTTCTGGCGAATCATTTCCCCATTGTC
>CAJIBV010000283.1_pt1 | contig 14261 bp, 12 predicted proteins | sample 9199431 | NCBI WGS metagenome assembly CAJIBV01 (sample SAMEA7708314, study PRJEB35096) | sediment metagenome | biome: marine neritic benthic zone biome [ENVO:01000025]; feature: sediment [ENVO:00002007]; material: shallow marine sediment [ENVO:03000034] sea grass bed [ENVO_01000059] ...
CATTCCAACCCAGGTTTTATTGCCAATTTTATAGTTGGCATCTGCAAAAATTGGCAGGTTTAGGTTCGTTTCAAATTTTTGATCCGAACTTCTGTAATACAATCCCAAAATAGGTACAACCATCAATCCGAACGCTTCTGAATTTATATAAAGCCCATACTTATGTTTTAGATTATCCTTTTTTTTCTTAGTAAACAGAGATAAAAATCCGAGTTGCAGATTATCTTTATCAAAGCTTACCTTATCGGAGACTATCTTAGGCAGTAGCATAAATGTTCCGGTCCAGGTTTCATTAAATATGGAATTTAACCCTATATTCAGTCTTAATTGATTTAAAGCAGTAGTTGGCGAATTGGCGTCTAAACTTAAACTTGTTCTATTGCCATAAAATCCGGTTAATAAAGTTGTCTTATCATTAATAATTATGGGAAAATTAAGTTCCAGTTCGAATTCCTCTATGTTGGTACTGCCATTAGAAATTTCAAAATTATTTGATGGTGTATTGGTATAAGAAACGTTCGCCAGATCAAAATAATGCTGTGTTTGTCCATTAAAACAAAGCAAAACAAATAGACTAAAGAATGTATATTTCACCTTTAAAATAGGATCATAAATAGATCAATTAGGTTTTCTGATCAGTTTATATTTCTCAGTTATGACTTGGCTTAACTACAAGTTGATCCATTAATTCCATCCGATCCAGGAATAACCGGCTCTAGCTAAGTTTTTCATCTGCAATCTGATAAATAATTGTAAAAGGTACATCCACCGCTTTTCCGGTAGGTGGGATACCCATTAGTTCACCTTTGTGAATACCTTTAAACCGGGCACGAACCACTACTTTATCGTCTTCGCTAATAAAATCGTCTGCAAATAATTCGTACTTGGGGAAAGCAGCTTCAAAAAAGGCAATATGACCCAGCAATTCAGGATCGTTTACGTAAACCTTGCTAAGTTCAGAGGTTTTTTCTTTGCCACTCATGGCTTCCCAATAGGTTTTGACTAACTTTTTGTTAATTGTAGACACCATATTAATGTTTTTATATTTAATAAATATTTTAAAGTTTGGTCCATTATGAAACAGGTTAAATCTATATAGACCTTGGTAGCGTAAAGAGCTTAAGTAAATAATTTAATATTGAAATAACAATGATTTTTATCATGACAAAAATCATTGTATATTCAAAAAACATATGTCATTTTAATTGATTGCGTAATTGAAGAAATTTTAATGTCTAAAATTGCAGTTATATTATTACTTGTTCTTTTCACAAATATTATGAACGCACAGGACGATTATAAAGTCCTAAGGGACCGCATGGTCAAAACCCAATTAATGGCAAGGGACATCATTAACCCCGTTACACTTAAGGCTATGCGAGAGGTAAAAAGGCATGAGTTTGTACCACCATCTATGAAGAAATATGCCTATCAGGATAGTCCACTAGGAATTGGCAATGGTCAGACCATTTCACAACCTTATATTGTAGCTTACATGACCCAGGAGCTAAAGCTAAAACCCGAGCATCGTGTTCTTGAAATCGGTACAGGATCGGGATATCAGGCTGCAGTATTGGCGAGAATTGTAGATTCGGTTTATACCATAGAAATTGTAGAACCTCTGGGTATTAAAGCTAAAAAGACCTTGAAGCGTTTAGGCTATAAGAACGTTTATACCCGAATAGGAGATGGGTATCACGGTTGGCCCGACAAGGCACCATTTGATGCGATAATTGTTACAGCCGCAGTCAAGGAAATTCCTCCTGCCTTGTTGGACCAACTGGCAGAAGGAGGGAGGATGATCATTCCGGTTAAAGCGAGATTCGGTGGTGAGACATTAAAAGTAGTAACCCGTAAAAAGGGACGGATTCATAAAAAAGATAAATTGGCTGTACGGTTTGTTCCTTTTACACGAAAGAAATAAAGGATTGAAGCTACTTCTTCAACATTCTTTTAACGATTAATTTTCCGCTCTCAATGTGTTTCACTTTGGCAAAATAAATACCAGGAGAAAGTACGGGCATTTCTATCAGATTTGTTTTAGAATAAATATAAATAGGCTTTTTAATAATTTGCCTCCCATCGATTCCCAATAGTTCAAAATCTATTTTCCCTTGTACATCTAGAGTTAATGTTAAATGTGACGAAAACGGATTTGGATACAAATTTGCAAATTCTCCTGCGGAAGTTCCATGAATAGATAAAGTGCCATTAAAATAATTAAGGGCCATATTAAAAGCCTCAAAGCCTATTTTTTTTCCAATTATGCGCCCACGAATATCATCTATCGGTGGATGAATTCCACCCCAAATGCGTGAAAGGCTGGTTTGATCAGACGCATCTTTATACGTAGCCCACTGCAAAGTAAAGGCCTCACTAGGACCCTGTTCGAAAGTTAAAAAAGTATTTTTCGGAATATCAAAAGTACCCATACCACCAGGAAAAAATTCATCACCTGTAAGCAATGCCAATACCTCCGAAGCGGCTCTTGAAAAAGTGGAGTGTCCCGATAAATAACCCGCAAAAGGAGGTGTTACAAAAGTAGCTCTTTGGTATGGCCACCATTGGGTACCTAAAATCCAATCTACACCGGCTACTTCAGTTTGTGGATCTGAGATAAAATCTGGTCCTTTCCAAGCCTTAATTTTAATCTTTCCCACATGCTCATCGTTTGCGCCCTCTAAAGGATCACCGTTTTCTATCAATTCAATGGCACCAGGTATTAAAGGTAAGCCATGAGGATCATAATTTGTTAATCCTGCATCACTGCTTTGACCTTTTCCTGCCATATATCTAATGGCTGAAATAGGGCGAATATAATCGTAGTATCCTTTGATCCCCCAAATATTTACAGCAGAATCATGCATAGCACCTCCAAGAGTTAAATAAGATTTTACATCCCATTCCAGGTCACTCAAAACAGCACCCTGTCCACCTAGTTTTTTTACTGTATCAGGATGATCACTAACATAGTTAAGGATTGTAAACCAATGACCCGGAGGCGTTTCAGATTCTGGGCCGTCAGCCCAAAATTCTGCCAATACCCTGGCGTAATCCGCACGTTTAACCAGCTGTGGTATGTAAGGGCTGTTGGTACTTGGATTTAAGGCATGTCCCGTTCCCTGGTCTCCACCATTAGTGTATTTATAGAAGGTTTTATACTCCTCGAAGGATTCAGGGTAGTTAGATTCATCAATATTGCCAATTGCACCTGGAGAAATATCAATTATAGTTTGATCGGCCGGGTCCAGATGCGAAGACCAGGATGTTACCAGTGTAAAATTCCATTTATATGGATCGTCAATACCATCCTCATCCGAATTTTGAATATATACCGGAGGTCCAGGCTGATTATAAATATAACTATCAAATCCATTATTAAGGATTTCCAGATCGGAAGCTTGTAAACAAAAAGATTTTACCTGACCCCATTCCGGGCTTAAAAAGTCAGGGGTAGAATTCGGCCAGATGTTTCCACTTTGATCAACATAATAGTTGAATGCCAGAGGTTGCCATCGATTCGGATCTATGGCTGTATTATCCTGATATAAATCCAATATCAACGGGTCGTTGACAGGATTATAACCGGTATTAGCATAATCGTTTTGTTCATTGGATCCATCCTGATGACCAAAGGCTATAATCTCACTCGCCAAATAGTTCCCTAGTGCAGCCAAGGATCCACCACTATAATCGGTAGATACGAAATTTTCGTCATAGCCATACGAGGAAAACAAGTTACGGAATGCCAATAAGGAAACAGAAGCGCCAGGAGAACTTGCAAATCTGTGGCTTAAAAGCCTGAATACAGCATAACTCATCATTTCATGTCGCGCTGCATCAATATCAACCGGATTGCTAATCCCATTGAAATTACAAGTATATCCGCCAAATGTTTTACCCAAAAATAAAGTTTCTGCTTGATTATCGAATAGGGCCCAGGAATCGTACATTAGAACAGAGCTGTGAAACAAGTTTCTGGCATGAACGGTGGGTCTGGCATAATCAATACGTATTGCATTTAATAAGGTTTCGTTCCAATCTCGGGCTACAGAATGTTGTTGCGAAGCAGCCATATATATTGTGCCGATAGATATCAAAAGAAAGAATGTAATTTTTTTCATTCGTGTTTACGTGGTGGAAGCGTAAACTTAATCCAGATAGATCATATTTGCAAATTATTTTTTTTGATATAATTTGAGATTGATTCCATATTCATATTTACCGAAACCCGATACCCGAGAAAGGAAAATTTATTAGAGAATAGCAGTTATCACAACTTGTTATATTAGGAAGAAACAATTCACTAACTTAGTAGGTAGGTAATTAATTATGGTTGTTTACAAATAAAGATTATCTCAATATATTTCAAAAATCATAGGTAAACCAGGGTATGATCTGGTTGGAATATAATTAAAAAATGTGGGTAAATCAGAGATTCCCATCTTCGTTGTTGAATTTGGAATTTTAGGAAATAAATCGAATTTTAATTGAGTGAATAGACTTAATTCCATAGGAGTATACACAGCAACTGCTATTGTGGTGGCAAATATGATAGGCGCTGGAATCTTTACCAGTTTGGGATTTCAATTAGTTGAAACACAAAATTCCTGGTCTATTCTTGTCTTATGGTCTTTAGGTGCATTAATGGCCCTGTGTGGAGCCTTAAGTTATGCAGAACTAGGAACATACTGGATGCGCTCAGGAGGGGAGTATAATTTTCTTTCCAGGGCTTTCCATCCCATACTAGGTTATTTATCAGGGTGGGTGTCCTTGACAATAGGATTTTCGGCACCTGTAGCCTTAGCAGCCATGGCATTGGGAGAATACGTTGCTCCATATCTTAAAATATCTGAGATGGGATTAGCCATCATCAGTATTTTAACAATTAGTTGTATACATTCCATAAGTCTAAAAAGAAGCAGCCTGCTTCAAAATGTCACTACCTCGCTCAAAGTGATCCTGATCCTGGTATTAATTTATTTTGGCTTAACACTGGTGCCAGAATCAACAGCATTATTATTAGATGAGAGCTGGAAAGACGAAATTTTATTGCCTGCTTTTGCTGTGTCATTTGTGTATGTAACCTTTTCCTATTCAGGGTGGAATGCGGCCGCTTATATTGTAGATGAAATCCGAGATGCTCGAAAAAATTTACCAATAGCCTTGCTCCTCGGAACTGTTGTGGTTAGTTTACTTTATCTCTTACTAAACTTTGTATTTCTTTACCAAAATCCCTTAGAAACGATCCAGGGTGAATTAGAGATTGGTCAGATAACTGCTATTTCACTTTTTGGACAAGAAGGAGGCAAGCTAATTAGCTTTGCAATAGCTTTAATGCTAATATCGAGCATAAGTGCTATGATCTGGGCAGGTCCAAGAGTCACACAGGTTATGGGAGAGGATCATAAACTTTGGGGATGGTTTGCTAAAAAGACATCGAATCAAATTCCTTTAAAGGCTATTTGGTTGCAAACATTAATCACATTATTTCTTGTTGTTACAGGAACATTTGAACAGGTGTTGATTTACAGTGGATTTATTTTACAACTATTTGCAGCATTTACTGTTGCAGGGGTATTTGTTGTTCGTGGGAAAAAGGATAATAGTAAACACTATAAAAGTCCTTGGTTTCCTATTCCTCAACTTGTTTTTTTAGTCTTTAGTTTCTGGGTTTTGGCCTATCTTTTTGTAGCTCAGCCATTGGAATCCAGTTTAGGACTTTTAAATATTTTAATTGGATTTATAGTCTATAAAATAGATAGATACATTTCACGAAAAAAAATAAATTAAACAAGAAATAAAAAAAAGTATAATTTATTTTTCTAGAAACTCCGATAAATTCCACTTATCATTATTTCCTACCGTTCATCATAAATCGAAATTATCCTATTTAGATTTCCAGTATTTTTAAAGTAATAAATTGTCAAAAACATTAAATTATGAAAAGCTTAATAATGCTTTTAATTACAGTCATTACCTTACAAGTTTATGCACAGGAACAGAAAGTTATACTTATAACAGGAACCGCATCAGGAATTGGGAAAGCTGCTGCTAAAACATTGATCGAAAAAGGCCACATAGTATACGGTGGTGATATCCAGGTTGAAGAGAACATGTACCTAAATGATATAGGCGGTAATGCCCTTATTATGGACGTTACTAAAGAAGATATGGTCCATGCTGGTGTGCAAAAAGTCATGAATGAACAAGGACGCATTGATGTATTGATTAATAATGCTGGTTATGGCTCTTTTGCCACTATTGAAAACATCGATATGGATGAGCTTAAACACCAATTTGATGTAAATGTATTCGGATATGCGCGCCTACAGCAGGCTGTATTACCTTATATGAGGAAACAAAGATCTGGATTGGTCATTGAAATTTCTTCAGTTGTGGGTGAAATATCTTACCCTATGTTGGGTTGGTACGCTGCAACAAAACATGCGGTTGAGGCCATGGCCGATGCACTTCGCCAGGAAGTAGCACCTTTTGGCATTGATGTGGTAAAGATACAACCAGGTGCGGTTAAAACGAAGTTTCCTAATGTAGCCTTAGCCAAACTCGATAAATCCAATATTCCGGAAGATTATAAACAATTGGCATCAGATTTTAAATTGGTTGTTGAAGGCACATATACTCATAATGCAGCAAATATAGATGGGACGATTAATTATATTGTTCAAGCCATGGAAGCCGAAGAACCAGCAACCGAATATCGTACCACGATAAGTTCACAGATGGCCATACAAACAAAGACAGGCATGAGTGAAAGGGAACATGACAAATTAAATGCCAGCCAGTTTCGACAGGCTGTAAACTACCTCAGGCAGTTACAAAAGCGAGAAAAAAATTAAAAAGGACCACTGATTTTATGCCACTTATCATTTTTTCTAACCGCTTATCATTATTCAAATTTAGGGGTTATGATTATCAATTAACTTTAGAGTATTAAGTAACCAAAAACTTCATATTATGAAAAGTCTAATAATTTTTTTAATGACAGTTTCAGTGTGCCAAATAACTGTACAAGCACAAGACATTGTTGGTGATTGGAATGGTCTGCTAACCTACCAGGAAACTACTTTACCAATAGTATTTCATGTAGCAAATCAAAATGGGAATTATATTACAACCATGGATAGTCCAGCCCAGGGAGCGAATGGAATTCCTATTGAAATGACAACATTTGTAGATGGTAAACTAACTATTAAATCTAGTGAGTTACGAATGGAATACACGGCTGAATTCGATGAAAAAGGAGAATCTTTAAAAGGTACTTTTAATCAAGCTGGAGTTTCAATTCCTCTGGTATTGATCAAATAAGTTGACGAAATAACAATCAATCTTATTAAAGACTTTGTTTAATTTTGGTTCTTCCTTTGGGACGTATACCACAGAGATAAAAATATTTCTATGATAAAAACAGGGAATAAGAACTTTTGGATATCGCAAACTATTGGTTGGTTATTATTAGCAGGAGGCAACCTAGTTATTCAAATACTAGCAGGATTTCCAAAAGAAATTTTTTTATTGAATACCATAATTCCAATAATAGTTGGGTTTTTGTTGACTTCAGTATATCGTCTTTTTATTAAAAAATTAGAATGGCGGAAATGGAATTTCAGGAAAACCCTAACTTTTCTTTTAGTATCAACCTTAATTCTTGCTACTGCTTTCATGGCACTAGTATTTGTAGTTGTATTAATTGTAAAAGGATGTCATGGTTTAACCATAGCATCCTTTTTTGGAAGTATGTTCAGTTTTGTTCTAATTTTACTTACTTGGAATTTAATTTATTTTTCCATTCATTATTTTAATAATTGGAATCAAGCGGAAATTGAAAAATGGAAATTAGTTGCCACTATTAAGGATGCGCAATTAGGATCATTAAAATCACAAATTAAACCACACTTTGTTTTTAATACAATTAATAATATTAGATCTTTGATATTAGAAGATGAAGAGAAAGCCAGGGAAATGTTATTAAATTTTTCTGATTTGTTTCGTTATTCTTTGAAAAATTCAGACCAGTCTAAAGTTACTTTAAAAGAGGAATTGGAGATAGTCAATCAATATCTTGAATTATTATCTATTCAGTATGAAGATAAATTGAACTATAAAATTCAGGTTGAAGAAGGAATGGAATTATTCGAATTACCTCCAATGATATTACAATTACTGGTGGAAAATTCTGTGAAACATGGTATTTCTCAATTTATCGAAGGTGGTACTATTTTGATTGACATTATTAAAGGAGATAGATTTGTGACTATTAAAGTTCAGAATACTGGAAACTTGAATAAATCTTCAAGTTTGGACGATCAGTTAGGTGTAGGACTGGAAAATATAAAAAAGAGACTAGAATTAATCTATAATGGAAAGGCAACTATGGAAATGACTGAAATTAAAAACAATGTTGTTGTTTCACTTAAAATTCCAATACTATGAGAAAATGTTTGGTTGTTGAAGATTCAAGATTAGCCAGAAAAGAACTCATACAAATGTTGAAGGATACCAATACATTTGATTCTATTGAAGAAGCTGCCAATGGTGAGAAGGCAATGGATTTGTTGGATAAATTTCAACCAGATGTTATTTTCCTGGATATCCATTTACCAGGAATGACAGGTTTCGATCTTTTAGAAAAGCTTCACCATATGCCTAAAATTATCTTTACCACTGCTTATGATGAATACGCGATTAAGTCATTTGACTATAATGCTGTTGATTATATACTAAAACCTATTAAAATGGAGCGTTTGGAGAAAGCTATTGCCAAACTAAATCTGGATGAACCTCGAATAGATTCAGAAAGTTCAAATTTTATTAATCAGCAAGTGTTTGTTCGAGATGGTGAAAAATGCTGGTTTGTTAAAATAAATGATATACGAATATTTGAGTCTGTTGGTAATTACTGCAGAATCTATTTTAATGATAACAAACCTTTAATTCAACGTTCCTTAAGTTACCTGGAAGGTGTTTTAGATAAAAACAAATTCTTTAGAATCAATCGACAGCAAATCATTAATCTAAATTTCATTGAAAAATTGGATTCTTGGTTTAATGGTAAATTAAGAATTACACTTAAGACAGGAGAAAAATTGGAAGTCTCTAGACGGAAATCCGATAAGATCAAAAAACTGTTCAGCTTATAATATATATTTATTTTCGTTTAACTAGCTAAATAGTAAGCTTGTAAGCAATTATGCACTATCTTCTTTAAAATTTAATTTTAATACACTCCATTTTTTTTGTAAATTCAATGCACCTCATTTATCGGACCAACTACATTATTGTTCTTACCCTGTCTTTACAAAAAAAATATTTATGATAGCAAAAAGTATTAAAGCATTCGGTACAGAAGCTGCCGATGCTTCTTTAGAGCAATTACAAATTAATAGAAGAGAAGTTCTTCCTAACGATGTGGAAATAGACATAGTATATTGTGGCGTTTGCCATTCCGATCTGCATTTTGCACGAAACGATTGGGGCTTCAGTGTATATCCGGTTATCCCGGGTCATGAAATTGTAGGAAAGGTAATTAAAGTAGGAACACGTGTTTCTTCTTTTAATGTTGGTGATGTTGTAGCAGTTGGTTGCCTGGTCGATTCCTGCAGAAGCTGCAATAACTGTAAGAATGATCTTGAACAATACTGCCCAGAATTTGTAGGTACATATGGCGGTCATGATAAGCATTTAGATACGCCAACCTTTGGTGGATATTCCGAAAGTATTGTCGTAGATAAGGATTATGTTTTAAAGGTACCTGATAACCTGGATCTTGCTGGTGTTGCACCGGTTCTTTGTGCAGGTATTACCACCTGGTCGCCATTAAGGCATTGGAAGGTTAATGAAAACAGCAAGGTAGCTGTTGTTGGTCTCGGAGGTTTGGGTCATATGGCAATAAAATTAGCGCATGCTTTGGGTGCCAATGTTACCTTATTTTCGAGAAGCAATAATAAGATTAAGGACGCTCTTGACCTGGGAGCAGATCAAGTGATTATGTCTACTGATGAGGCGCAAATGAGTACTGCTATGGGACAATTTGACTTAATTATTGATACAGTGCCATACGAACATGATCTCAATCCATATGTTGCGACCTTAGCCACAAACGGAACATTAGTTTTAGTAGGCTATCTTGGACCTTTAGATCCTGTCTTACATTCTGTGCCAATGATAATGGGACGAAAAACCGTGGCAGGTTCCTTAATTGGCGGAATAGCAGAAACCCAGGAACTATTGGATTTTTGTGGTAAACATAATATTACATCAGACATAGAAGTTATCAATATTCAGGATATTAACACCGCCTATGAACGCATGCTCAAAAGTGACGTTAAATATCGTTTTGTTATCGATATGAAATCCCTAAAAGATTAACTTCAACATTGTTCAAATTTAGAATAAAATAATAGGGCAACTATTTAACAATAGATTGCCCTTTTTTAATTTACTTTTTCCTGTAAAGGAGAGGTTAGTTATGACTTGGTTTAACCTCAAGTTGTTTCATCAATTCCATTTGATCGATAAATAACCAGCTTTTTCCAATTTTTTCGTTAATTATCTGATAGATAATAGTGAAAGGTATTTCAACCGTTTTGCCAGTTGGAGGAATTCCCATTAGATCTCCTTTATGAGTTCCTTTAAAGCGAGCCCTCACGACTACTTTGTCGTCTTCACAGATAAAATCATCTGCAAATAATTCGTACATAGGGAATGCAGCTTCAAAAAATGCAATGTGTCCCAATAATTCAGGATCACTTACATACATTTTACTGAGCTCAGGAGTTTTTTCTTTACCACTAATGGCCTCCCAATACTCTTGTACTAACTTCTTGTTAATAGTAGATACCATGTTTAATGCTATATTTAGTTAATAATTAATTATTTCAACAATTAGTTATTGCAAGAGGTTTAAACAAAATATTCCAGAGGAGAAGATAATCGTTGAAGTAAATATTTAATTATTTAACATGCAATGATATTGGTCATTCTTAAATAAATTTTCTGATGGTGTATTGAGTTTCACTGGGATAGGTTAAAGATTTAAATGAAAAAATAACCATATTTTGTTAATAATATTCGTTAATCCGGTTTTAAGCCCATACCTTTGCGGCCATTTATTTATTAATATTAGAAAATTATTTTTATGAGTACAGTTAAAGCAAATGATACGGTAAAAGTGCACTATACAGGAAAATTAGTTAGTGGACAGGTTTTTGATAGCTCGGAAGAAAGAGAACCCCTGGAAGTGCAATTAGGTGAGGGCAAACTAATTCCTGGTTTCGAAAAAGGCCTGGTAGACATGGCTGTTAAGGAAAAGAAAACCATCACGATAGACAAACTTGAAGCCTATGGTGAGGTTAACAGTGAGCTTTTTCATAAAGTTCCTAAATCAGAACTGCCAGAGGAAATAAAACCAGAAGTTGGTATGGGATTGGTTGGATCTAACCCAGATGGTTCACAACAACAGTTTAGAATTGCAGAAGTTCAGGACGATCATATTGTAATTGATGCCAATCATCCGTTGGCGGGCCAAGATCTAGTATTTGATCTTGAGCTGATTGAGATCCTCTAATAATTCAAGAATTAAAGATCAATAAACGTCTTCCACTAGTTGGTTAGACGTTTTTTTTGTTTTCACTTTTTTAACTTCCTCACGTTCCCAGGCTGTAGGACTTCCAAAGAGTATGTTCCAGGTCATTCGTGGTCGTTTCCAGATATCTTTAATCAGGTCTCCCCAGGCATGAAAGACCAGATACACAGGATTAAATGAGTTCACTGGCTTGGTAATACCGTAAATAGCCTGTTCTTTTTCTTCCTGAAATGAGCCAAAGATACGATCCCAGATAATTAAAGTAGAACCGTAATTTTTATCTATATAATCTTCATTTACTGCGTGATGCACACGATGATGAGACGGTGTAACAAAAATATATTCGATGGGTCTCGGTAGCTTCCTAATCAATTCTGTGTGAATCCAAAACTGGTAAAGTATTTCCAACTGATGTACAATAATAAATACCACAGGGTCGAAACTCAACATGATAACGGGTAAAAAGAATACGAGTTTTAAATTCTGAACCCAGGATAATCGAAACGAGGTTGAGAAATTATAATATTCAGAGCTATGATGCACCACATGCGTGGACCACCAAAACCGTTGTTCATGCGAAATTTTATGGGACCAGTACCTTACAAAATCAAGGCTAACGAAGCATAGAATATAGGACCACCAGGTGTGAGGAATGCTCCATGGAGTCATATTATAGCAGATAACAACAATATAAAATATGCCAACCTTTGTAAGCGCATTGACAAATAAATTCCCAAATCCTATTGTTGAAGACGCCAGAAAATCCTTGCCATGATATAGCTTTTTCTGCTTTCTTATGGACAGGTAATACTCCAGTGCCACCAGCGTAAACATGAGTGGTGCTGCAATCCAAATAATAGTATTAAAATCTAATTGTAAAAGTGATTCGAGGGTAAGTTTCTTGTTTTCGATGATATTATTATGTTTTGCATGAACCTAACATAATAATCTTGTATTTTATCGGACTCTGCTATTAAACTGAAAATCTGTGTGGTAATATAACGCAAATAAAAACGCTTTCATATAATTATTAAAAATATTCTAGGAAATAGAACACATTTTATATATACAACCTATTCATTATTTAATAGGTCCAAGTCAAGTTCGTTAAAATTATGAGCAGCCTTAACTAAAAGGGTAGAACCAATAGATTCGAATAATTGATTTGTTTTTAGTACAAATTCCGCCTGCTTCTCAATATTATAATTAGGGATTCCAACAATTGTAAGATCTGTAGATTTAGATTCTTCCTCAATGATATCATAAAATGGTTTTTGCTCAACTGCATTATTTATAATTTTTATATCCACGATCACCCTAAGATCCTCAACAAGTTTTGAAATCTTCGAGTGAATTATGGAAACGTCAACGTTGTTATTATTTACAAACAATACCCTGATATTTGTATTATTCCATTTAGGCGATGCAATAATAAAACGAGCAATATTCAGCATCATCTCAGCATTCTTACTGTCGGTTTCGCGCCACCAGAAATCAACAGAATTATAATTACCAAACTTCGTTTTTCTATCAAAATCCAGATACAATAAATTATAATCGAGGTATAGTAAGGTTTGGGTCATTTTTGAGTATTCAATAGAATTCTCAAGACCTTTAGGCCATCCCATCATAATGGTATTGGGCTCTACACCGGAAAAGCCAAATGTTGAAGCAATGTTGGTAATACCACTATAAATATTATCTACTCGTATTTGTCTTGCGAAAATTCCAAGATCCTGAAACATATCATCCCTTACAACCTGGTCGACTTTCTTTAATGGCGGCTTGTTGTTTTCTTTATCTAAAATGAGTTTAAAATTAGTAACAATTCCGGTACGTCCGGATACCGTTTTACATAGTTCCAATAAATAGTATTGATGGTCACTCTTACCACTAAACAGAATAATATTTGGATTCCAGTTTAAATTCTCATCAACTTGAGCGTCTATTTTTTTCAACCCTTTATTAACGACATTTTCCCATACGCTTCTCCAGACATCATTCGATTGTAATTTTACTTCTTTACGTTGCAATCCAAAATAAAGAGCTGCAATAACAGCCAGGGCAGCAATCATCGCAAACATGTCCAGTTTAAACATAACAGCAAAACAGGCTATAAAACCGAGCAATCCAATCCACCCTTTAATTTTAAAGGTTGGTTGAAAATCCGGATTGGCCCATCGTTCAAGGAAAAAAGAGATGTTTATAAAGCCATAAGCTGTTAAATAGAACATAGAAACCACTCGGGCTATAACATCCAATTCACCAATTAATATCCCGGCTTCGGCAATTATAAATACAAGTAGTAAGGCATTAACAGGTTCATTGTTTTTACCCTTACCTTTTATAAACAATTTGGGTGTAACCTTATCAATGGACATGGCTTGAATTATCCTTGGACCTCCAAGAATACCACCCAAAGCAGACGATAGTGTAGCTCCCCATATACCAGCAACAACTGCTGGTGCAAAAAGAGCTATTTTCATGAGTATATTATAATCTGTTTTTAAGACTTCGGGATCTACTGTAAATGCTAAAAACATGGCCAGCGACAGGTAGACTAAGAGACCTCCACCAATGGCAAATAACGTTCCATTAGGTATAGATTTTTTAGGATCTTCCAGATCGCCACTCATGGCTATACCAGCTGTAAAAC
>CAJIBV010000011.1_pt1 | contig 14225 bp, 12 predicted proteins | sample 9199431 | NCBI WGS metagenome assembly CAJIBV01 (sample SAMEA7708314, study PRJEB35096) | sediment metagenome | biome: marine neritic benthic zone biome [ENVO:01000025]; feature: sediment [ENVO:00002007]; material: shallow marine sediment [ENVO:03000034] sea grass bed [ENVO_01000059] ...
GTCCCAGGACCAAAAACGGCAACAGCACCAGCATCAAATAAATATTGGTAATCTTGTTTTGGTATAACGCCTCCAACTATTACCATAATATCATCGCGGCCATATTTTTTAAGCTCTTCAATTACCTGAGGTACCAAGGTTTTATGACCCGCTGCCAAGGACGATACACCTAAAATATGTACATCGTTTTCCATGGCTTGTTTTGCTGCTTCTCGTGGTGTCTGAAAAAGTGGACCTATATCAACATCAAAACCAACATCAGCATAACCGGTTGAGACTACTTTGGCTCCTCGATCATGACCATCTTGACCCATTTTTGCGATCATAATTCGTGGTCTTCGGCCTTCTTGTTCTGCGAAAATATCGGCCAATTCTTTGGCATTTTTAAAGGATTCGTCGTCTTTTATTTCTTTGCTATACACGCCTGAAAATGATTTAATTTGTGCCTTATAGCGTCCGTAGACTTCTTCAAGAGCATCACTTATTTCTCCTAAACTGGCTCGCTCTCGAGCGGCATCAACAGCTAAAGCTAATAAATTTTCATTACCTGTTTGAGCCGCTTTGGTTAATTTTGATAAAGCTGCTATTACTTTTTCTGAATTGCGCTCGACTTTTAAACTTTTTAAACGTTCAATTTGTTGTATTCTTACGGTTTGGTTATCTACTTCCAGAATATGCAAAGGATCTTCTTCCTTTAACTGAAACTTGTTTACACCAACTATAATATCTTGTCCGGAATCAATTCTCGCTTGCTTGCGTGCGGCTGCTTCTTCGATCCGCATTTTTGGAATTCCAGCCTCGATGGCTTTAGTCATGCCACCCAATTCTTCAACTTCTTCAATAAGTTTCCAAGCCTTTTGAGCTATTTCACTAGTCAAGCTTTCTACATAATAGCTACCTGCCCAAGGGTCTACCGTTTTTGTGATCTTAGTTTCTTCCTGCAAATAGATTTGAGTGTTTCTTGCTATTCTTGCAGAAAAATCAGTTGGAAGCGCAATAGCTTCATCCAGGGCATTAGTATGCAAGCTTTGCGTACCACCGAAAGCAGCTGCAGCTGCTTCTATGCATGTTCTTGCAACATTATTAAAAGGATCTTGTTCTGTTAAGCTCCAGCCACTTGTCTGACAATGCGTTCTTAAAGCTAATGATTTAGGATTCTTCGGATTGAACTGACTGACTAATTTTGCCCAAAGCATTCTGGCTGCTCTCATTTTGGCAATTTCCATAAAATGGTTCATGCCTATTCCCCAAAAGAAAGATAAACGTGGAGCAAATGAATCAATATCCATTCCAGCATCCAAGCCTTTTCTAATATACTCTAACCCGTCAGCCAGGGTATAGGCCAACTCAATATCACAAGTTGCGCCAGCTTCCTGCATATGGTAACCAGAAATACTGATGCTGTTGAATCTTGGCATTTTGTTGCTCGTATATTCAAAAATATCAGAAATGATCTTCATGGATGGTGTAGGAGGGTAGATATATGTATTGCGTACCATGAATTCCTTTAAAATATCATTTTGGATGGTACCTGCCAATTGCTCTGGTTTTACTCCTTGTTCTTCAGCTGCAATAATGTAGAAAGCCATTATTGGCAAAACTGCACCATTCATGGTCATTGAAACTGACATTTTATCCAAAGGAATCTGGTCAAAAAGTACTTTCATATCCTCAACAGAATCGATGGCAACTCCTGCTTTACCAACATCACCTACCACGCTTTCATGGTCACTATCATATCCTCGGTGAGTAGCCAGGTCGAAGGCCACTGATAATCCTTTTTGTCCGGCAGCCAGATTACGCCTATAGAAGGCGTTGCTTTCCTCAGCAGTTGAAAACCCTGCATATTGTCTAATGGTCCACGGCCTACGAACGTACATGGTACTATATGGACCACGAAGATAAGGTGCAATTCCAGCTCCAAAACTCAGGTGTTCCAAGTTCTGAACATCCTTTTTAGTATAAGTATCTTTCACCACTATATCTTCAGCAGTCATAAATGAACTTGCAGACTTTATGTTACTTGAATATGATTTATTTACCTTTAAATGCTGTACGTTTTTTCTAGACATATTCATTTTATTTATCAGTTTCTGCCGGAACATTCTTTTTGTTATTTTGTTCTTGACTTAGATCAAGATCGAACAATTTTGAATAATACATGTCAAATGCAATATAAGTCGCTAGGTTCTTGTCTCTAACCGCTAAATAGGCCTTTCTTCTTAAAGGTTCTCCAAACAATTTGGAGGTCATACTATTTGTTGTTAATAAGGCATTGAATGTGGTATTCAGATCTTTATCAGTCAGGTTTTTGCCTAAACATTTAACAAATTCTGAATTATAATTTAAAGATTTGGAAGCACCTTCTACTTTCCATAAATCCTCTTCTTCTTTAAGGATATTAAAAATTTCTATAGTATGTGGAGATACGATCTCATTGTATTTAGCCCTTCCGTATAACGCTAAATTAACAGTTCTTGAATAGGCTTGCGACAGGTTTTTAGTTCCTTTTTTTGCAAAGTGCGTTGTGATGTCATCTTCAAAAGAAAACACAGCTTCTTTAAGAATATTCACATCTATACTTTCACAATTAACCTGAAAATTATTATCAGAATATTTATATTCTGATAAAGTTGCTTCTTTTTTACAGCTGGTAAATAGGATGGAAATTAAAAGTAATATGAAGGACTTTGCCATGAATTTCATAATCCAGAATAGTTATTCGGTTTTTAGACGTTTCTGTTCTAAATCTTCAGAAAGTCGGTTTTCAATTATAGGTTCTACAACTGTTTTTCTTTTATTGATCTTTACAAAGGGATATAGCTCCAAATTATCTTTCATTTTGTCATCCAAATTAGGATGCCTATTAGTGCCTAATAAAACTTCTTCTTCTTTGTCAAAAAGATATTGTTCTATGCCTGCACTCTCCTTTATTTTTCTCTGAATTGTACCTTCTTTTATTTGTTTAAAAAAACCACCATTGGATTCAATATCTTTAAACAATGCCAGACCTTTTTCGCAAAGCTGATTTGTTAAACTCTCTATATAATAAGCTCCATCTGAAGGATTATTCACTTTATCTAAATAACTTTCACTTTTAAGTATTAATAACTGATTTCGCGCTAATCTATCGCCGAATTCGTTTGTTTTATTAAACAACGCATCATATGGCAGATTACTTATTGTGTTAGCTCCGCCTAAAATTGCACTCATGCATTCCGTAGTCGTGCGAAGCATGTTCGTGTTGTAATCGTATACTGTTTTATTTCGATGTGAAGGTGCCGCAAAAATGTGACAATCCTTATAAATGTTATATTCATTAGCCAGGGTTTTCCATAAAATCCTTAGTGCCCTAAGTTTGGCAATTTCAAAGAAATAATTCGTGCCAACCGACACATGGAAGGATACCTGGGTGTCTATACTGTCTCCAAAGTGGTTAAGGTACTCGTTTGCGTGGGCCATAGCATAAGCCAATTGTTGCACTATGTTAGCCCCAGAATTTTGATATAGAGCTGTATCAATACAAAGTAAGCTCTTTATTGAACTACTGTTTTTGAGTATAGACCCAAGGATTAAATGGTCTTCTTTATTGCTTGAAAACCAGTTTCCTGTCCTAGCTAAATTACCTATAATATCATGACTTACGTATAATCCTGAATCTGATTTAAAAGCATTCAATTGTTTAATAAAACCTTTAGATAAGAATTCTAATTTAAAATGGATGGGAATAGTGTCCAAATCAATATCCTTTAGAAGACTATTTATTGAGATATTTTCATCTGGAAGAATAAACTGTATGCTTTCAGTTCCTCTGTCAATATAGTTTATTGCCTTTTTATTCGATTTGTTAACATCTGCCACATAAATAGTCTGACAGATCTTGAATGGATTCACTTTAGTTCCAGATATATTCGGAAGAGAATCAAATTCATCAGGGTGATAAAATGGCTTGACGTCTATGCCTTCCTGAGTTTTCCAAATTAAGGTTTGATTATAATCTGCACCTTTTAGATCAACCTGAATCTTTTGTTTCCATTGTTTTGAGGAAACCGGTAAAAACTGATTAAACAATGATTTACTCATCTTCTGTCGGTTTAGCTATGCTGTCTTCGTATTCTATTATATAAATTTCTTCATTATCCTTCTTCATATAGTATTTTTCTCTTGCAAATTTTTCTAATCCTTCGTCACTACTTAAGATTTCAATTTCTTTTTTATCCTTTCCAATTTCCTTTTTGTAATATTCTTTTTCGTTTTCCAAGCCGTCAATTTCTCTGTTTAATTCGACATGTGTAAGAAAGGAATTAGTATCAAAAAATAACATCCAAATTGCGAAAACGGTAAAAATTAGAATAAAGACATTTTTAAATATCTTGAAAATATGCTTTTTGTTTTCAGTCATTGTATAATCTTTCGTTAATTATAGTTTTAACTATATCTACAGCAACTGTATTGTATTTATTATTAGGAATTATTATGTCGGCGTATTCCTTCATAGGTTCGATAAACTGGTGATGCATTGGTTTTAGTGTAGTCTGGTATCTTTCTAATACTTCTTCAATACTTCTGCCTCTCTCGGCCATATCCCTTTTTAGTCTCCTGATTAAGCGCTCATCGCTATCCGCATGAACAAATATTTTAATATCGAACATTTGTCGTAATTCAGGATTGGTAAGAATTAAAATACCTTCAACAATCATTACCTTTCTAGGGTGCGTTAGGATAGTGTCACCTGTTCTATTATGTTTCACGAAGGAGTAAACCGGTTGTTCAATTATACTCCCTTTTTTCAATTGTTTTAAATGATTTTCAAGCAACTCAAAATCAATTGATCTCGGATGATCAAAATTAATTTTTTCTCGTTCATCAAATGATAAATGTGAGGTGTCCTTATAATAGGAATCTTGTGAAATAACTCCAACCTCACCTTCCGGGAGTTCGGCTAATATTTGATTAACTACAGTTGTTTTTCCACATCCTGTTCCACCTCCAATACCAAGTATAAGCATTCAGATAAATTTAGAATTTAACACAAATTTACTACTATTTCTTGGGAATAATTTTAACTATTCCAACATTTTCAACACCTGCATAAATATATCCGTCTGGACCTTGTTTTACTGACCTAACACGACCTAAACCACTAATTAGCTGTTCCTGTTTTACAACTATATTGTTCTCAATAACACATCTGTCCAAATATTGAAACTTTAAAGAGCCAACCAAGAGATTCCCTTTCCATCCTGTATAAACATCACTCGAAATAAATTCCATCCCGCTTGGGGCAATTGATGGAACCCAATAATATAATGGTTGTTCCATTCCAGGGAGACTGGTATGATCTGTAAACTTAGTACCACTGTAGTTTACACCATAACTAATTAACGGCCAGCCATAATTTTTACCAGCTTTAATTATATTTATTTCATCGCCGCCTTTAGGTCCGTGTTCATGGGTCCAAATTTCTCCAGTTTCAGGATGTTTTATCATACCTTGAGGGTTTCTGTGACCATACGAATAAATTGCTTTTTTGGCAATCGAAGAATTAATGAAAGGATTATCATCCGGAATGGATCCGTCATCATGTAATCGATACACTTTACCACAATCCAAAGAAATGTCTTGAGGATTTACATCTCGATTACCTCTATCTCCTACACTAAAGAATAAATATCCTTCATTATCAAATTCAATTCTTGAACCAAAATGTTGACCTCTGTGAGAATCCGGGGATGCTTTGTAAAGCACTTGTTGTTCTACCAGAGAATTCCCTATAAGTTTAGCTCTCATGATTGTTGTATTAGCGGTATTCTCGTTATTGTCTTCGGAAGAAGCATAAGAAAGGTAAATCCATCCGTTTTCATTATAATTTGGATGCAGTTCAATATCCATCAGTCCTCCTTGACCTAATACAGTCACATCAGGTAAACCAGATATCAACGATTTATTTCCTTGCTTAAAATGAATAAGCTCTCCAGATTTCTCAGTAATTAACATGGATTGATCTGGTAGAAAAACAAAGCCCCAAGGAATATCGAGCTCTTTGACTACAACTTCATGGAAATGTTCTTTGTTTTTCGGGTTTTTATCCTGGGCGCAGGATAGTAAATTAAAAAAAAGAACTGAAAGGAAAACTATTGATTTTGGTCTCATAATTTCTATTGAAAATGTGTATAAGAATTTAAAGATAAATATTATTTGTTATTAAAGAAAAACTATATATTTGCGGACCTAAACAGATAACCAATTCGGGGTGTAGCGTAGCCCGGTTATCGCGCCGCGTTTGGGACGCGGAGGTCGCAGGTTCGAATCCTGCCACCCCGACAAGCTAAAGCAGAAAGTTCTCGTAGAAAATTTATTTTCTTAAGAGAACTTTTTGTTTTAGATGAAATTAAAGATTTGCTTTAATTTGCAACGACCCATAATCAGGATGAATAAAGTTAATCCTGCCACCCCGACACATAGAAATGCTTTTTACGATCGTGAAAAACTTTTCTGGTTTAATGTATTCTTTAGGTTATTACCAATTTTTAAAAGGCGTTTTATTTAACATCGAGTTATAATATTTCTCATCGCCTGTTACTTCTTTACCTAACCATTTTGGTTTTTTGAAATTTTCACGCTCAGATGATAATTCAATTTCAGCAACAACCAATCCTTTATTATCATCATTGAATACATCTACTTCAAAGGTGTGATTCCCAGATTTAATGTTGTATCTCGTTTTATGAATAATTCCTGGTTCGCAAATTTTAATTAATTCTTCTGCTTCTTTTATATCTATTTCTTTTTCCCATTCGAAGCGAGATGTTCCGGACTTATTACTTATTCCTTTAACAGTTATATATCCTTGTCTTCCACTTATTCGAATGCGAACAGTTCTTTCCGGAATCGTTGACAAGAACCCTTGAATGATTACAGTTTTATTAGTGGATTTTGCTTTGAAAGAATCATCTTTAACCAAAAATTTTCGTTCTATTTCTTGGGCCATCACGGGTAATTTAATTATTCAGTTCAATAAAAAAAGCCGAATAATTATTCAGTTTTTTATTCGGTTTCCGGAGAATCCAGATCGTGTAATTCGTTAAGCTGTTTGAGCAATGCGAAGGTTTTCTTAGCTTCTTCTTCATCAATAGTACTTATGGCTGCACCAACATGAACTAAGACATAATCATTTACCTTTGCTTCCGGCACTAATGTTAGGCTAACTTCTTTTATAACACCATCAAAAGAAACCTTTCCAGTGCGAAACGTCTCATCCAATTGGCCTGTAATTTCTATTAATTTTCCTGGAATAGATAAGCACATAGTCGATTAAGTTTTTTGGGTTTTTAACCAGTCGTACCATACTTCCATTCCTTCTCCAGTTGTTGCCGATACTTCAAAGAATTGCAAATTCGGATTCACTTGTAAGGCATATTCTTTTAATTTTTCAATATGGATATTTACGTAAGGTAAGAGGTCAATTTTATTGATGATACAAACATCTGATGTATGGAACATATCAGGATATTTGATTGGTTTATCTTCACCTTCTGTCGTGCTGATAATAACAATACGCTTTGACTCTCCTAAATTGAACATTGAAGGACATACTAAATTTCCAACATTCTCTATCATTAATATGGAATCGTCTTTCATTTTTAATTCCTTCACAGCATCATAAACCATATCGCTTTCCAAATGGCATCCCTTTCCGGTGTTTATTTGCATGACTGGAATATTCAATTCTGCAATTCTGTTAGCGTCATTCAATGTCTGTTGGTCACCTTCAATAACATAGAACGAGATATCTTTTTTTAAATCGGATAAAGTTCTTTCTAAAATTGATGTTTTACCTGAACCTGGAGAGCTTACCAAATTCAATGCAAAAATATTTTTTGCTTCGAAATAGCCTTTATTTCTGGCAGCCATCACTTCATTTTGCTGAAGAATATCTTGTTCCAACTCAATAACAGTTTTATGCTTATGGTCATGACCATGAGAATGGTCGTGATCATGGTGATGATGATCATGAGAATGATCATGACTATGAGTGTGACCATCATGATGATGGTGATGATGATGTTCGTGAGCTTTTACCTCTTTAGGATTTTGAATGGATACACCATTTTCTCCTGTTCCGCAACCGCAAGTTCCACACATAATTTTAATTTAATTGTTTTGTTTTACTCAAAGATAATCAATTAGTATAGTATCCTCGAAATATTTTTTTGCCTTATCAAGATTGGTAGTTCCTTTTTTGCTCAAGCCTATCTTTAATTCCCAATCATATCCTTGAATAGCAAAAATGGATGCATCGGGGCTGTGATTGTACAATTTTTTGGATAAATACAAAATGGTTTCAGGATTTAGAGCATGTGTACTAAAGCTATATGCTTCAGATGGATAACAAGGTTTTAAATAATAACCATCATCAGTATCTTCTTTTGTAGCATCCACAAAAATGACTCTATTATAATTGGAAATCAAATCAGCATCTTCAATTTGAAGCTGGTATCTATATTCTATATCGATATTTGCATTCTGCTCCTCTAAAAAATCCAAAAACATCCAACCCAAGCCATCATCTTGTCTACCATTGTTACCAATGCCAAGAACTATCGTTTTATCTGACTTTTTCATCTATTAAATTTCCTTCGTGATCATGTAACTGAACTATTAAAGGCATTTGTCCTAATGCATGAGTTGCACAACTTAAGCAAGGGTCGTAGGCCCGAATTGCCATTTCCACTTGGTTTAGCATTGGATCTGTAATTTCAGGTTTTTCACTTAAGACCTCTTGCGCGACAGCTCGTACACCACGATTCATGGCTTCGTTATTGTGAGTCGTAGAAACAATTAAATTACATTTAGTGATTAAACCTTTTTCATCTGTCTGGTATTCATGCATTAAAGTTCCTCTTGGAGCTTCAATTATACCAATTCCTTTGTTTCTTGGAGTGCCTTCTCTTATTAGATCGTTACCCATTATATCATCATCATGCAACAAATCCCTCATTAATTCTGCACAATGCAACATTTCAATTAAACGAGCCCAATGCGTATGCATGGTCATATTGTTTGGCTTGTTTTGAGTATATGCTTTGAAAATTAAACGTTCCGTTTCAGCATGTGGTGTTGTAATATGAGAACATGTATTCATACGGGCTAAAGGTCCAACTCGGTTCCAACCTTCTTCTCTTCCGTAATCTTTCATATAAGGGAACTTAAGATATGACCAAGGCTCTACAGCTTCCTTAAAATGATAACTATATTCGTTGTCTGCAATATTTAATAATTCTTTTCCTTCTGAATCGATTGATCGTAATCGACCATCATATAATTCTAAAGCACCATTTTCCTTATTGACCAAACTTAAATGATTTGATGTATACTTAGCAAAATTGTCTATCCAGTTGGCATTATCGGCATGATAGGTTTTCATGAAATCGATGATTTCCTTGCACCATTCTATCATGGTATCGACATTAGGAATTTGTTTGCCATCCAAGAAATATTCACGTTCTTCTGGCATAAAGGTTTTATGAACACCACCAGGTACTGCTAATATTCCATGGATTTTTTTACCAGCTAATGCTTTAATCATTTCCTGTCCAAACTTACGCATCAAGATTCCTTTCTTGGCCAATTCCTGATTTTCTGTAGCAACAGCAACTATGTTTCTTTTTTCGGCAGGTGCATTCACACCAAATAATAAATCTGGAGATGCTAAATAGAAAAAGTGCAAGGCATGTGATTGAAACACCTGCCCATAATGGAGCATCTTTCTCAATTTGGTTGCAGTAGGAGATAGGTTTTCCGGGTCGACACCCACTAATTGGTCTATGGCTTTTGCCGCTGCAATGTGATGACTAACAGGACAGATTCCACATAAGCGTTGCACTAAAACAGGAGCTTCCCAATATGGATGGCCTTGTATAAATTTTTCAAAACCTCTGAATTCAACTATATGTAGGTGTGCATCATTGACCTTACCGTTTTCATCTAATTTAATGGTTACTTTCCCATGTCCTTCAACACGTGTAACAGGTTCTATAACTATTTTTCTTTTACTCATTTTACTGTCTTTTTAGTCATATTTAAATTCCGGATAGGCAATTGAATATTCTTCCTCAAACAGAATATTCTTTACAACGTTCCAAATGTGGTTTGCGTTTGGTGGGCAACCAGGTATATGATAATCTATTTTTACAACTTCATGATTTGAATAAACCTTGTCGAGAATTTTTGGAATATCTTCATGATTCGGAATTATTGATTCATTGTCCTCACTTGTAACCGAATCAAGATAGGCTTCTTTTAAACAATCCTCAAGTGGGAATGTGTTTCTTATTGCGGGAACGCCTCCCCAAATAGCACATTCACCAACAGATACCAAGATATCACAATTTTTTCGAAACTCGCGTAACACTTCAATATTATCAGTGTTACAGCAACCACCTTCTATTAAACCAATATCACAGCGCTCATTGAAATGTTTGAAATCGGTTAATGGTGATTTATTGAACTCTACCACTTCAATTAAATCCATAAGACCTAAATCGACATCGAGCATAGACATATGGCAACCAAAGCATCCCGCTAATGATGCTGTTGCAACACGTTTTTTCTTTTTATTGGTAGTTTTGTGCTTTTTGATGTCGTTTAAGGGAATGTTATGGTTTTCCTTTGCGAAATCAAATTGTCTGTCACCAAATGGTTTACCAAATGATTTTCCTTTTACTAAAATTGATCCAGTTGGACAGATATGCATAGCATATTCCGCTTGTTTTTCTGATAATTTTGCCTCCTGTTCGTAATCTACAGAAACCAAGGTGTGATTTCCTCTACTTATAAAGTTAAAAACTTTATGTCCGTCGTTGGTCTTGATTTCCTCTATACAGCGTTTACATTTTATACAGCGGTTTTGATTTACAACTATACGCTCTGGACGTGCATCCACTATTCTATCAACAAACAAATGTGGGAAACGTGTGTAGCGAATTCCAGTTTCATAACCTAAATTCTGCATAGCACAGTCACCACTTTTTTCACAAGAAGGGCAGAAGTGATTACCTTCTACAAACATCATTTCCAGTATGGCTTTTCGATTGTCTAGAAGCTCAGGAGTATTTACTTCAATATCCATTCCTTCGTCCACATTTACTGTACAACCTGCAATTGCACGGCCATTGTTTTTAACTGTACATACACGACAGCTTCCAAGCGGATTTAAATGTTTAAAATGACAAAGTGTAGGAATAAAAATCCCGTTTTGTTTTGCGGCTTCAACAAGGTTTTGACCTTTTTCTGCTTTACATTCTCTTCCGTCTATTTTAAATGATATATTTTTCATTTTGAATGGTATTGAAGTCTATATTTGAGTATCTTTTATAACAGTATCGAATTCATGAATGGCATCTTCCATATCGAATTCTACATTTTGGAATTCACTAGATGGCGCCACTTTTAAATCGAAATAATCTTTAAACTTATCTATTGAATAGATTAAGGAATTAGGGGATGATTTACCTAATCCACATCTGCTAGATAGTTTAATAATGTTTCCCCATTTTTTAATTTCATCAAGTTCTTCTTGAGAAGCCAATCCTCGTTGCATCTTTTTAACTTTTTCAGTTAGGATGAAATTTCCGGCTCTACAAGGTGTACAAACTCCGCAGGATTCTTCTTTAAAGAATTCCATGAAGTTTCTTAATATTTGAAGGATATCCCGTGTTCTGTTGAATACCATAAAAGAACCACCACACATGATGTCTTCTTTGCATATTCTTCTGTCAAATTCTCTTGGGTTAATGCACTCGCCAGATGGACCGCTTACCTGAACGTAATAAGGAGATGTTGCCTGGCTCATTTCGATCCCTAATAATTCTCTTATAGAGGTCCCATATTCTATTTCGTAAATACCTGGCTTAGCAACATCACCTGAAATACTAATTAATTTTGTTCCAGGAGACTCTTCCGTTCCTAAACTTAAAAAATGATCTTCGCCTAATTCAATAATTCTTGATGCAAATGCTAAGGTTTCAACGTTGTTTACAATGGTTGGTTTGTGTTTAAAACCATGTTTTGTTGCAGACCACATTCGCACAGGTGGCTCACCTCTGCGACCCTCTAACGATTCAATTAAAGCAGAAGCAGCTCCACAAACGTAAGAACCTGCACCTAATTGGATTCTTATATCAAAATCAAAGCCTTCAATGCCCTGAATGTTTTTGCCCAATAGATTTTCATCTCGGAATGTTTGCAACAATTCCTCCAACTCCTCTTTAAAGAATTGATATTCAGCTCTTAAATACACAATTCCTTCTTTAGCTCCAGTAGCATAACCAGCGAGAATCATTCCTTCAAAAACCAATCCCGGAAGGTTTTGCAATATGGCTCTGTCCTTGAAAGTTCCTGGTTCGCCTTCGTCAGCATTACAAATAATGTATTTGGCGTCATCCTCATTGTTCATACAAGATTTCCACTTATATCCAACGGGGAAGAAAGCACCTCCTAAACCTAATAATTTCGATTTTGAAATTTTACCAACGATTTGCTCCTGTGTTAATTTTATACCTTCTTTTACACTTTTCCCTAGTTCGTAAGGTCTAAAGATGATTGCTTTATCGTCTTCTGGTGTGAAATGAATTTTACTTTTAGTTTTGCTTGCAAAATCTTTTACATTTTCACCATTCTTTATTTTATCTAGTATTAGTTTTACTTTTTTTGGAGTTAGGTCGGTGAATGGCTGAAAATTGATTAATGCTGCAGGTTCTTGGTCACTCATACCAATACAAGAGGATTCGAACAGTGAGAACTCTTGGTTTCCTTCTTCATCAAAAGTACAGCCTGTTTCTTTTTCGAAAGCAGCTTTAACTGCTTCAAATCCTTTCATATCAGAAATGATACTATTGTCAAGATAAACGGTATGTTTTCCTGTTGGATTTTTATGAAAGAAATGGTAAAAAGATATGACACTTTCTACTTCAATACAGGAAACATTCAAAGTTTTAGAAATATCAGAAACGGCATCCTCAGAAATGAAACCGTATTTGATTTGATAGTCCCAAAGCAGGTTTAAAAGTTGTGTTCTGTCCATTAGTTTTTCCTTGAAAATTATCAGTAACTAAAGTTACTTAAAAGTGTAGGTTTTACAATGGTTTTCAGTTAGTTGGGAGTCGAATTATCAATAGTATTGGATTTTGTTTCAACCTTTTGATTATTCTTCAAAGAAAATGGTAAAACCCTCAAAAAAAATTACAAAAAACGACCTTTTGTTAAATAAAAAAATTGAATTATTCTCATTAAAAATATGATTATTGTCATATTTATTAAATATATCATAAAAATAGCGTCAAATTACTGAAATAAATTCAATTAATTTGACGCTTTAAATATTATCAAAAAACTGAGGAATTATCTGTTTCTCTTGTCTATTAAGTCTCCATTATGATTAATAAGTGAAACTTCAAGAGGCATTTGGCCTATGGCATGAGTGGCGCAACTCAAGCAAGGATCGTAAGCCCTAATAGCGACTTCTACCTGATTCATCATACCTTCGGTAACCTTTGGTTTTCCACTTATCACATTATTAGCAACCCATTTTACAGCTTGGTTCATGGCTTCGTTATTATGGGTTGTTGAGACAATAAGGTTGCAGCGTGTAATTCTATCCTTTTCATCCACTTCGTAATGATGAATAAGAGTTCCTCGAGGCGCTTCAATAATACCAATACCTTCATTTCGTCTTTCACCTTTTCTAATAAGATCTGTACTAAGCACGTCAACGTCATTAAGAAGTTTTTTCATCATTTCAGCACAATACAGCATTTCAATTAATCTTGCCCAGTGCGAATACATGGTTTTGTTATTGACTTTACCGTTTGTGGCTAATTTGAAAATAATTCTTTCTTCTTCAGCCATAGGTGTTTCTATGCCATTACAAACATTTATTCTGGCCAATGGACCAACACGGTTCCAGCCTTTTTCTCTACCTAGTTCCATCAAGTATGGGAACTTAAGGTATGACCATTTTTCTACACCTTCATAAAAATGTTGAATGTAATCTTCATTAGGAATATCATTGAGAGTAACTTTTCCGTCTGCGTCTATTGCTCTCAAATTTCCATCATATAATTCAAGAAATCCATTTTCTTTGTTAACCAATCCTAAATGTCCAGATGGATAGTCAGCGAACTCATCCAGCCATTTTTTGTTTATTTCATGGTATTCTTTTAAGA
>CAJIBV010000308.1_pt1 | contig 14128 bp, 12 predicted proteins | sample 9199431 | NCBI WGS metagenome assembly CAJIBV01 (sample SAMEA7708314, study PRJEB35096) | sediment metagenome | biome: marine neritic benthic zone biome [ENVO:01000025]; feature: sediment [ENVO:00002007]; material: shallow marine sediment [ENVO:03000034] sea grass bed [ENVO_01000059] ...
AAAGAAAAGCCGCTTATTGCCCATCCAATAGAATTCATAAAAGAAATAATTCCGTCAATAGCATCTGTTAAACCTGTAAGTATATTTACAAAAAAATTGTCTATTGCATCTGCTTTGATACCTCTTCGAATTCTTAATTTTTGAGAAATCTCTGACTTTAGCCCGGCCATATCAGCCCCAAGTTTTGGTTTGACAATAATAACGTGGTTCATTCTTTCATCATTATCTCCAAATCTTTTCCTTAAATAATTGGCCGGAATAAAAATAGAAATATCATTACTATCACCCAACAAACCTGATCCCTGTTTATTTACAACCCCAATAACTCTAAACCTCTGGCCATACAACCTTACACGTTTACCAATTGGTTCGCTTTCCCCAAAAAGTGACCTCGCAATTTCATCGCCAATAACTACTAAAGGCGTTCCAGAATTCGATTCTGATTCATTATAAAACCGACCTTTAGAAAATTTTAAAACTTGAATATCTGAAAATTCCTTTGATACTGGTACTACATTTACATTTGCTACAGAATTTCCTTCGAATTTTATGGTCTCCCTCATGACGAATAATTGGTATGCAACATGTTCTGCACCAGAAAGGGACGCTTTTAAATATTTGTATTCATCGTATCCTACCTCAGGAAAACTTTGCCTTTTCCATCTGGGAACTGTAGTTGGGCCAAAAGAGAATTTGGCTATATACATCGTATTCTTATCCAACCCACTTAATTGACCCTTGATTTGTTTATCCAAAGAATCGACCGCTGCTAATACAGCTATTATAGAAAAAATACCAACCGTTACTCCTAACAGGGATAAAAAGGTTCTTAACTTATTATTTCGCAGGGCATTTATTGCAAAATAAAAGCTTTCTTTAATTAAACGTAAGTATAAAAACATGCCCTTCTTAATCGAATAAAGATAAGACGTTTTTTATTAACAATTGTTACAAAAAAACTAAACAGACATGCTAATTAACTGCTGTAATTACACGGTAAATATGTAATTTTGAAAAAAATGAAATTGTAACAATCATAATCGATCAATGAGCCATAGTAAAACGATTAAATCAGCATTAGTTTCAGTATACAGTAAAGAAGGACTGGAACCTATAATCCAAGAATTAGATAAACTGAATGTAACGATCTACTCTACAGGAGGAACACAGAAGTTTATTAACGATCTCGATGTAGAAGTCACTCCCGTTGAAGAGATCACATCATATCCTTCAATTCTTGGAGGACGCGTAAAAACTTTACATCCAAAAGTGTTTGGTGGCATTTTAAACAGGCAGAATAATGACAGTGATATTGCAGAACTGGAAGAATATGAAATTCCACAAATAGATTTAGTTATCGTTGATCTATACCCATTTGAAAAAACTGTGGCTTCCGGTGCTGATCATCAGGAAATTATTGAAAAAATAGATATTGGAGGCATTTCACTAATAAGGGCTGCCGCTAAAAACTACAGAGATGTTATATGTGTTTCATCTGTTGATGATTATCCTGAGCTATTAAAATTAATCAGAGAAGGTCAAGGACGATTAAGTGAAGAGGCCAGAATGAGTTTTGCAGCAAAAGCCTTTAATGTATCTTCTCATTATGATACAACTATATTTAACTATTTTAATAAAGATCAAGAAATTGCTTCCCTGAAGATAAGTGAATCCAAGGGTAAAATACTTCGATATGGTGAAAATCCGCATCAAAAAGGATTCTTTTTTGGAGAATTCGACGATATATTCACCAAATTACATGGTAAAGAACTTAGTTATAATAATCTGCTTGATGTTGATGCCGCAGTGAATCTAATGAACGAATTTAAAAATGAGGGACCGACATTTGCCATCTTAAAGCACAATAATGCATGTGGATTTGCGACAAGGTCAACACTTCATCAGGCATACGTAGATGCTCTTGCAGGTGATCCAGTTTCGGCATTTGGCGGTATATTAATATGTAATGCAGAAATTGATAAAGCTACTGCAGAAGAGGTCCATAAATTATTTTGTGAAGTCGTTATTGCTCCTTCCTATTCGGAGCAAGCTTTAGAGATTCTTAAAGGCAAAAAAAACAGGATTATCCTAATCTTAAAAGATGTGGAACTTTCTAAAACTATTGTAAGAACTTGTTTAAATGGCGCTTTGGTTCAGGATAGAGATAACAAAACAGATTCTATTTCTGAATTAACAAATGTCACAAAATCCAAACCAACAGATCCAGAATTGGATGATCTAATCTTTGCTTCAAAAATATGCAAGCATACCAAATCCAATACTATCGTCTTAGTTAAGAACAAACAATTATGTGCCAGCGGAACGGGACAAACAAGTCGGGTTGATGCTTTAAACCAGGCTGTTCACAAGGCGCAATCATTTAATTTTGATCTTAATGGTGCTGTAATGGCCAGTGATGCGTTCTTCCCATTCCCGGATTGTGTTGAGATAGCCAATAAAGCGGGTATTAAGGCCGTTATACAACCTGGTGGATCGATAAAAGATAAATTGAGTATTGATTTTTGCAATGAAAATGATGTTGCAATGGTATTTACAGGAACACGTCATTTTAAGCATTAATTTTATTACTTTTACCACATTGAAATTAACCTCTATAATTAGGCACATATAATATGGGATTTTTTGACTTCCTAACAGAAGATATTGCTATAGATCTTGGTACTGCGAATACTTTAATAATTCACAATGATAAGGTAGTGGTGGATAGCCCTTCAATAGTAGCTCGAGATAGAATTACAGGAAAAATAATTGCCGTTGGTAAAGAAGCCAGCATGATGCAGGGTAAAACGCATGAAAACATCAAAACTATAAGACCTCTAAAAGATGGTGTAATTGCAGATTTTGATGCATCGGAACAGATGATTAATATGTTCATAAAGAATATTCCTGCACTAAAAAAGAAATTTTTTACGCCTGCGCTTCGGATGGTGATTTGTATTCCTTCAGGAATCACGGAAGTGGAAATGCGAGCCGTTAGAGAAAGTGCAGAACGTGTTAATGGTAAAGAAGTTTATCTTATTCATGAACCTATGGCAGCCGCAATAGGTATAGGTGTAGATATCATGCAACCTAAAGGCAACATGATTGTTGATATTGGTGGTGGTACTACTGAAATTGCTGTAATTGCTTTAGGTGGAATTGTTTGTGACAAATCTGTAAAAGTTGCAGGTGATGTATTTACAAACGACATAGTATATTATATGAGAACACAGCATAATTTATATGTTGGAGAACGTACTGCAGAAAAAATAAAAATTCAAATAGGAGCCGCAACTGAAGATTTGGAATTACCACCAGAAGATATGAGTGTACAAGGTAGAGATCTCTTAACTGGAAAACCAAAACAAGTTCAAATATCATTCAGAGAAATTGCCAAAGCCCTTGACAAATCAATTTTAAGAATTGAAGATGCCGTAATGGAAACTTTATCTCAAACGCCACCGGAATTAGCAGCAGATATATACAATACTGGAATCTATTTAGCAGGTGGAGGGTCTATGCTTCGTGGTTTGGACAAACGTCTATCACAAAAAACCGATCTTCCCGTGTATATTGCAGAAGATCCGTTAAGAGCAGTTGTAAGGGGAACCGGCATTACTTTAAAAAACTTAGTCAAATTCAAGAGTGTTTTGATTAAATAGAATTTGAATAATGCAACAAATAATTAATTTTATAATTAGAAACAAGAATTTTCTTTTGTTTCTATTGTTGTTTATTACGTCATTATTCCTTACGATACAATCTCATTCTTATCACAAAAGCAAATTTATAGGATCGGCTAACTTCTTAACTGGTGGGCTTTATAATTCAGTTAATAATATTTCGAAATATTTTAACTTAAATGAGAAAAATGAAACCTTAATCCAGGAGAATTTTCGCCTGAGAAATATATTGTTCAACAGTAAGAATTCCAAATTGGACTCTTTAACAGTAGATTCCGATTCATTATCAAAAAGTTTCAATTTTATTCCTGCTACGCTTATAAAAAACAGTTATAGCAGTACAAATAATTCATTATTGATTGATAGAGGTGAAAAAGATGGAATAAAGGAAGATTTCGGTGTCATTTCATCAATAGGATTAATTGGAATTATTGATAAAACTTCTAATAATTATTCACGTGTAGTTTCAATCTTAAGCACCAAAAGCAAGATTAATGCACAGTTAAAAAAAACAGATCATTTTGGAACTTTGGAATGGGACGGAATCTCTCCTGAATTGGTTCAACTAATGGATGTTCCTAAAATTGCACCTGTACAAGTTGGAGATACCATAATTACTGGTGGTCGATCAACTATATTTCCTAAAGGAATTCTAATTGGCACTGTAACTTCATTTGAACTGGATATTGCCGAAGATTTTTATGAAATTAATATTAAACTTTTTAATGACATGACTAATATTGGTCATGTATACATTATCGAAAACCTTAGGATGCAAGAGATTTTAAACCTGGAAAATATTAATGAATAGTGTTGTTGCCACAAATATTGCCCGATTTATTGTGCTAGTCTTGGTACAGGTATTGGTTCTTAATCATATTAATTTTCTTGGATATATAAACCCATATATCTACATATTATTTATCATTTTATATCCGGTAAAAAACAACAGGACATTATTTATATTCTTATCTTTTTTACTAGGCTTAAGTGTAGATATTTTTTCTGACTCCGGAGGCGTTCATGCTGCAGCCAGTGTATTTATTGCTTTTGTGCGACCTGGATTTTTGAAGTGGGTTTTTGGTGCACTATATGAACATCAAACTATAAAATTTAGTAGCATTGAGCTGGCACCTCAGGTTTCTTACATAACAATCCTTACCATTGTTCATCATTTTATACTCTTTTCGCTTGAAATTTTTAACTTTTCCAAAATAATTTTAATAGCTCAAAAAACGTTATTCTCCAGTATATTTACTATTATCCTTTGTATTTTAGTAACAATTATATTCAGTCGAAAAGGTTCATGAGACAATTTTTACTTTATTTTTCAATTCTTGCAGTTGGAATAATTTTTATAATTAGATTATTCTATTTGCAAATTTATAATGCCCCAACTGAAAATTTATTTGAAGACAATGCAATTAGAAAAGTATTTGACTATCCGAAGCGGGGCTATGTATATGATAGAAATGGAGTTTTATTAGTTTCTAATCAACCTTCCTATGACGTCATGGTAATTCCAAGAGAGGTTGAACCTTTGGATACAATTGAATTTTGCTCTCTTTTAAAAATTGACAAAAAAGATTTTATAAAAAAATATAAAAGGGCAAATAACTACTCTCCAAGATTACCTTCTGTATTTGTTTCTCATTTATCCAAAGAAGATTACGCATACCTTCAAGAAAAAATGAGAAAATTCGATGGATTTTATATTCAAAAACGATCGCTCAGAGATTACCAGACTAAAATAGGCGCGAATGTTTTAGGATATATTGCAGAAGCAAACCAAGCTATCATAAAGAAAAACCCGTACTACAAAATGGGTGATTTGATTGGGAAACAAGGAATCGAGTATTCTTACGAAGATGTTTTACGTGGTGTTAAGGGTGTCAAGTTTATTCAAAAAGACCGGTTTAATAGAGATATAGGTCCTTATAAAAATGGAAAGTTTGACACAATACCACAAAAAGGAAAAGATATTACAACAACAATAGATGCTAAACTGCAGGAATACGGTGAAAAACTTATGGTAAATAAACGTGGAGGGATCATTGCAATTGAACCCGGCACTGGAGAAATTCTTACAATGATAAGTGCCCCAAATTATAATCCTAATTTACTGGTGGGCAGAGTGCGATCTAAGAATTTTACTATGTTATATAATGACACAATAAGTAAACCGCTATTTGACCGAGGATTACAGGCGATGTATGAGCCTGGATCACCATTTAAAACTCTAAATGCTTTAATTGCCTTGCAAGAAAATGTTATAAGCCTTGATGAAAAAATCACGTGCTACCATGGTTATAAATATGGTGATAGGTTCATGGGGTGCCATTGCCCTCGTGGAACAAAGAATAATATGATAAAGGGAATACAAGAATCCTGTAATGCATATTTTGCAACTGTATACAGACGTATAATTGATAATAAAAATACTCCTGCCGAAGGCATGGATAATTGGAACAAGCATGTTACAAGTTTTGGCTTGGGAAATTATTTAGGATACGACTTGGCTGTTGGTCAACCAGGGAAAATACCTAATTCAGAAACATATAACAGATTATACGGTGAGAATAGATGGTATTCCACTTTTACTATTTCAAACGCTATTGGTCAAGGTGAAGTGCTGGCTACACCTATTCAGCTTGCAAACATGACAGCAGCAATTGCGAACAGAGGATATTATTATACACCACATATTATTAAACATATTGAAGGACAGGAAATAGACAAAAAATATACGACTCCAAAAAAAACCACCATTGATTCCAGGTATTTTGAAACCGTAGTAGAAGGAATGAATTTGGTTTACAAAAAAGGAACTGCAAAATATATTCAAATTCCGGGGATAGAAATTTGTGGTAAAACGGGAACTGCAGAAAATTTTACTAAAATTAATGGAGAAACTAAGCAATTAACAGACCATTCCATTTTTATTGCATTTGCTCCAAAGGATGATCCTAAAATTGCTCTCGCAGTCTATGTAGAAAACGGTTATTGGGGAAGTCGTTGGGCTGGAAGAATTGCTGGATTGATGATTGAAAAATACATCAAAGGAAAAATTACACGAAAAGATATGGAGCGCTTTGTACTTCAAGGAAGTTTGGAAGAGGAGTATGTTAAACCATATTTAGGTGAATCATTCTGGATAAATGACAATAGTGAATTTCAGGAAATTACTACACCAACAATAGATGAGGCAAACTGATAGAAGCTTTAAATTTGACTGGATAACAATTCTAATTTTTTTGGCACTTGTTACCTTTGGCTGGTTTAATATATTTTCCGCTTCTTCATCATTGGAAGTTTCAAATTATTTTGATTTAAGCCAACCTTATGGGAAGCAATTGCTGTTTATTATACTATCAGTAGTTTTAATAGTAATTATTTTGTCTTTAGAAGCCAAGTTCTATGAACGGTTTTCAAGTATAATTTATATATTGTCATTGGTCTCTTTGTTGGGTCTCTTTATATTTGGTAAAACCGTTTCCGGAGCAACTTCATGGTATGGGATTGGAGGAATTACTATTCAACCAAGTGAATTTGCAAAAGCGGCAACTGCATTAGCTATTGCTAAATACATTAGTGATTTACAAACAAATATAAAAGTGTTTAGTGATCAAATCAGGCTTTTAATTATAATTTCTATACCGGCAATTTTAATCCTTCTACAAAACGATACAGGAAGCACCGTGGTTTATGCATCATTCTTCTTTGTGCTATTTAGAGAAGGTCTGCCAAGAGTATATCTTTATGTAGGAACTTTGTTTTTAATTAGTGCTATTTTAACTTTAAAATTTGGGCTCATTACTTCAGGAATTATTTCTGTGTTATTAATTTCTATAGCATATATTTATTTCATATTGCCGAAAAAAAGAAATAAAGCAATTCGGATTATTGCATTGTCGATAATAGTTCTTGGATTTTCTTACTCAATAAATTACGTTTATCAAAATAAATTGCCTTCTCATCAAAAAGACAGGATTAGTTTATGGCTAAGATTAGAAAAAGATCCTGATAGGCTTGAAAGAATGAAAAAGACATATGCCTATAATTTATTAGAATCAGAAAAGGCTATAAGTTCAGGTGGGTTTTGGGGAAAAGGTTTTCTTGAAGGAACTCGAACTACCGGGAAGTTTGTGCCCGAACAGCATACAGATTATATTTTTAGTACTGTTGGAGAAGAATGGGGATTTATAGGAACTTTATCAGTAGTAATTCTTTTTATTTTATTGTTATTAAGAATTGTTCATTTGGCAGAGCTTCAAAAGAACCAGTTTAGCCGTGTCTATGGATATGGAGTAGCTTCGATAATATTTATCCACTTTTTTATCAATATAGGAATGGTGATGGGATTAATTCCAACTATAGGAATTCCACTGCCTTTTTTTAGTTATGGTGGGTCTGGGTTATGGGGCTTTACTATTCTGCTTTTCATCTTTATTAAATTAGACTCAAACCGAATAAATGAGTGGTAATGTATATGTTTAACTTCTTACGTCTAATGCATCTCTTAAAGCATTACCAAATAGCATAAAGGCCATAACTAAGCTCATAATGCACAAGCCTGGAATAATTGCTAAATAAGGTTTACCAAGAATGATGTAATTATAGTGATCTTTAATCATGGCTCCCCAACTGGCCATTGGTGGTTGAGCTCCAATACCAAGAAAACTAAGCCCACTTTCAATTAATATTGCTGCAGCGAAATTAGCTGCCGAAATAACTATGATAGGAGCCATTATGTTAGGAAGGATATGTCTTGTAATAATCCTAAAATCTTTAAATCCCAAAGCCCTTGCAGCGGTAACATACTGCATCTCTTTAACACTCATTATTTGACCCCTGACCACTCTGGCAACTTCTACCCACATGGTCAAACCAACTGCTATAAATACCTGCCAAAACCCTTTTCCTAACGCCAACGTTATGGCAATAACCAATAATAAAGTTGGAATGGACCAAGTGACATTAATAAGCCACATAATAAATGTATCTATTTCACCGCCAAAATATCCGGCAATACTTCCAAAAATAATTCCAATAACTAATGATATGAATACAGCAATAAAACCGATAAAAAAAGAAATTCTAGCACCAGCCAATATTCTACTTAGGAGATCTCTACCATATTTATCAGTACCTAATAAAAAAGTTTTCTCCTTTATATACTCATTAATAATATCATCTCCTGAAATATTTAATGCAATAGTTTTTGTCATTCCCTGTAATCCATCCGAGGAGTATTCTGTATAGGTTAAATTGTTACCTTCTAACTTAAACTTCAATATGGGAACCTCGGTTTGTGGGTTTTTCATTCCAAAAAATACTTTGTTTAGCCAACTTTGCTGGTTTGATCTCATTGAGTTGGGAATGGTTAACATTTTAACTTTAAACCCAGGTTTCATAGAATGTATCGATAAATGCATTTGATTTGCATTCTGGGAGTTATCCGGCGCAATGGTATACGCAAAAATTGAGACAAGGCCAATTAAAATGATAAACCAAAAACTAAAAACGCCCCAAAAGTTTTTTTTGAACTTTTGAAGCGCTAATTGAGATAATGAGTTCGTATGACCACTCATATAAATTTATTTCTTTACGGTAGCCACTTTTTTTATTGAGTAAGACATTTTTAAATCACTAAGAACATTTAAAGCCTCTTCCATATAAACATCCTGACTTAAACTTTCGTGCCAGCGCTCCCTCTTTTCTTTAAGAATAGTATCTGACTCAAATAGTCTCGTCTCGTAAGGCAAGGATTCAAAAGTTAAGTTTGTTTTATAATCAGAGATCTTATCAAATCGTTCCGCTTCCTTTTCTGCAATTTCAAGTCGTTCTTTATATTCTGAATAATTTAAAGAATGTGTTTTTTCGTCTCTTATCTTCTTTATCCATTTTGCACTCTCTTCAATAAGTTTTAACTGTTCGTTATTACTCATTCGTTCTTTACTTTTTTTAATGGTTTCATTATAATCAAAATAACTATCCCAAACACTAAAATCTGCAGAGTCTATTTTATCCCATGGCAAAGGGTTTTCCCTATCTTTTTCACCAATATCTATGTAACTATACCTATCTGGAACAACCACATCGCTCTTTACACCTTCCAGTTGAACTGAACCTCCATTAACCCGATAATACTTCTGAATAGTAAGTTTTAAAGAACCTAAATCACCACTTTTATTATTCCTGACCATTTGATTTAAATCTATGAACCTTTGAACGGTTCCTTTTCCATAAGTCTGTTTGCTACCTATAATTATTGCCCGTTTGTAGTCCTGCATTGCTGCCGCCAAAATTTCTGCAGCAGATGCAGACCCTTCATTTACTAAAAACACCAGTGGGCCATCCCAAACAATAGATTTATCTCTGTCTTTTAATACTTCTTTGGGTTGCCCAGTTTCCTTTATTTGAACAACAGGTCCATCTTTTATAAAAAGGCCGGCAATATCTACAACAGATTGAAGGGAACCTCCTCCATTATTTCTAAGGTCTATGACCAATCCTTCCATACCTCGATCCTTTAATCTTTCAATTTCCTGTTTTAGATCCTTGGTCGCATTTCGTTTATTATAATCATCAAAATCGAAATAGAATCCAGGTAGGTTGATTACTCCAAAAGATTTATCATTTTTTTCCACAAACGATGATTTTACATAGGTCTCTTCCAATTCTACTACATCTCTTGTAATGGTAATATCTTCAATATTACCATCCACTTTTTTTACAGTAAGAGTAACTTTGGTCCCTTTTGGCCCTTTAATAAACTTAATAGCATTGTCCAGTCGCATGCCCACTATACTTAATGCATTTTCTTCATCTTCCTGTTTGACCTTTAATATAATATCGCCTACTTCAAGTTCCTTACCTCGCCATGCCGGACCTCCAGAAATAATCTCATTGACTTTTACCTGATCCATCTTTTTCTGAAGCCTTGCTCCTATCCCCTCAAAACTACCTGACATTCTAACATCAAAAGCATCTTTATCCTCTGGAGCAAAATATACAGTATGCGGATCGAACTCTTGTACAATAGCATTTATATACACCGCAAACCAATCTTTGCGTTCCAGATCATCAATGATGTCGTAATATTCTTCTAAAGAATTCAAAGTCAATTTTCTCGCTTCAATTTCTATCTCCTTTTCTGTCTTTTTCTTATAACCAGGGTCTTTTTCCAACTCCTTATCTTGTTCTGCAATAAGATCATTATAATTCCCAATAGTAGCGTATTTAAGCTGCAACTTCCATCGATCTCTTAGTTGCTTATTATTTTTTGCATATGGTAGATTTTCATAGTCTGAATTAAACTCATCGTTCTTATTAAAATTAAACGGTGAAGAAAGAATCGTCCTGAATATGTCTTTACTTTCTTCCATTCTTTGTTCCAATTTCTGATAAGTCAAATTAAAAAACGAAATGTCATAATCCATTAACTGATCATCAATTAATGTCTTGTATTTCTCGAATTCCTTAATATCGGACTGTGTAAAAAATCGTTTGGCATAATCTAAGCTCTCAAGATAATCGGTATAAACCTCGGCAGAGAATTCATCATTGATATCTTTAGGATCATAATGACCACGATCGATTACGTAAGTTATTATCTGGACAAGCATTTTATCCTTATCCGGATCGTCAAATGTTTTTGAAGTAAAACTGCAAGATGCAAACGCTAAAAGTATAGCTAGCATTAATATATAATAATTCCTTTTCATCATTCAATTCTTATGTAAGTCCTTAAATTTTTAACTAAAATAAAGAAAATATTATGCCAATGTTAAGTATTGCTACTAATTTTTTGTTAAACAAACTAAATTAGCTAATTACATAGTATTTTGATTAATTTAGCAAAGCTATTATAAATTCAAGTAATGAATAAAAAACCTTTGATATTAGTAACAAATGATGACGGCATTACTGCTCCTGGATTACGTACCTTAATTTCTGAAATGAATAAAATAGGGGATGTTGTAGTTGTTGCCCCGGATAGTCCACAAAGTGGTATGGGACATGCGGTTACAGTTGATTCAACTTTATTTGTAGAAATCGTCAAAATCGATGATGGTCCACAAATTGAATATAGCTGTTCGGGTACGCCAGCAGACTGTGTTAAATTGGCTAAGAATCAAATTCTAAACAGGATGCCAGATCTTTGTGTCTCAGGAATAAACCATGGATCAAATTCTTCGATAAACGTAATTTACTCTGGAACTATGAGTGCTGCCATTGAGGCAGGATTAGAAGGTATTCCGGCAATTGGGTTCTCTCTTTTGGATTATAGCTGGAATGCGAATTTTGAAGCAACCAAAGATTATATCAGATCTATATCCGAGAATGTTCTGGAGAATGGATTACCGGAAGGTATTGTTTTAAACGTGAACTTTCCTAAGTTAGAAAAAAAGGATATTAAGGGAATAAAAATTTGTCGTCAGGCTAAAGCAATTTGGAAAGAAGAATTTGATAAAAGAAAGAATCCACAAGGAAGGGATTATTATTGGTTAACTGGAAAATTCGTTAACCTGGATAACGGCCAGGAGACCGATGAATGGGCATTACAAAATAATTTTGTTTCTGTAGTTCCTGTCCAAACCGATCTAACGGCCCATCATATTATTAACGATTTAAACTCTTGGAAATTTAATGATTAGAAAAGATGTAATTATTGGGTTTATTATGGGTATTGTTGCTAACTTAGTTGGAATTGCGCTGTATATTTTAATGTTTTCAAAAGAGGGATTCGAAGGTACCATTAGATCTGCTGTAAATTTTAGTTTTATTGGAAAACTTGTTAGCCTGGGTGCTATTCTTAATTTAGTTGTATTCTTTGTTTTAATTAAAAGGAATGAAGATCATAAAGCGAGAGGTGTATTATTGGCAACTCTTGTAGCTGCCATTATTGTTATTGTAAACAAAATTTAATTTTTTGAATATTTTCATCTATTTAGACATTAATGAAATACTACATAATTGCAGGTGAAGCTTCCGGCGATTTGCATGGGTCTAACCTAATGAAAGCCTTACTCAATCAGGACAGGGATGCCAAATTCAGGTTTTGGGGTGGAGATCTTATGCGTGCTGTAGATGAGAATTTGGTCAAGCACTATAAAGATCTTGCTTTCATGGGTTTTTTGGAGGTTGCAAAAAACCTAAGAGTAATCTTAAAAAACATTTCATTTTGTAAAGAAGATATCTCTAATTTTGATCCTGATTTCATAATTTTTATTGATTATCCGGGTTTTAACCTGAGAATAGCAAAATGGGCTAAAACTAGAGGCTACAGGACTCATTTTTATATTTCACCACAGATTTGGGCCTGGAAAGAGAATAGAATAAAATCGATAAAACGTGACATTGACAAAATGTACGTTATTCTTCCTTTTGAAAAAGATTTCTATGAAAAAAAACACAATTTCCCCGTCCAATTCGTAGGACATCCGCTTATTGACGCTATTTCAGACAGAATTCAGGTAGATGAAGAAGCATTCAGAAACGACAATAATCTAAATTCGAAATCGATTATTGCCCTTTTACCAGGAAGCAGAAAACAAGAAATTAAAAAAATGCTTTCAATAATGTTATCCGTAATTGACGATTACCCGGAATATCAATTTGTAATTGCAGGTGCACCAAGTCAAGACTTTTCCTTTTATAAATCTTTTATTAAAGACACTAAGGTTGGGTTTGTTGATAACAAAACTCATGATCTGTTGAGTGTTTCTTATGCAGCTTTGGTTACTTCGGGAACAGCAACTTTAGAAACGGCATTGTTTAAAATACTGGAGGTTGTATGTTATAAAGGCAGCTGGTTTTCTTATCAGATCGGTAAGCGGCTTGTGAATTTAGATTATATTTCTTTGGTGAATTTAATAATGAATAAAGAAGTGGTTAAAGAGTTAATTCAAAATGAATTTATTACAAAAAATCTGAAAAGAGAACTTGATAAATTGCTGGATTCTTACGAACGTACACAATATTTTTTAAACTATTATGATCTGGAGAAAAAGCTCGGAGGAAAAGGAGCAAGCAATAAAACTGCCCAATTGATTGTTAATTCTATAAATAGTTAAAGTTTTAATGAATCGATTTGCTCTAATACTTTTTATAATTCTTGGCGTAACTGCTTGTAAATCGAAAAAACAAGTGGTTACCAAAAAAAGCAAGTCAATAAAATCAATAAATAAAACAAAAACCGTTTCAGGAACAAATACTATGAGTTTTTCCGTTGCTGCAGAAAATGTGGTAGAACATGCCAAAGAATTCAATGGTGTTCGCTACAAATATGGAGGGACCACGAAAAAAGGAATGGATTGTTCGGGTTTGGTATTTACATCCTTTAAAAAGGAAAATATTTCCTTACCTATAATAACAAAAGACCTTTCTATATGTTGTGAATTGGTAGACATTAAATAAGTAAAAAAGGGAGACTTATGGTT
>CAJIBV010000289.1_pt1 | contig 14017 bp, 9 predicted proteins | sample 9199431 | NCBI WGS metagenome assembly CAJIBV01 (sample SAMEA7708314, study PRJEB35096) | sediment metagenome | biome: marine neritic benthic zone biome [ENVO:01000025]; feature: sediment [ENVO:00002007]; material: shallow marine sediment [ENVO:03000034] sea grass bed [ENVO_01000059] ...
GAAATGGTTATGCCTGGAGATAACTTAACAATTAATGTTGAGTTAATCCAACCAATTGCTATGAGTGTTGGTCTTCGTTTTGCAATTCGTGAAGGAGGAAGAACAGTTGGAGCTGGTCAGGTAACGGAGATATTAGACTAAATTTAGTATATAAATATTAAGTCAGAAAGGTGTTCCGGTTTTCGGAATGCCTTGACTTATATTTACGGGTTTAGCTCAGTTGGTAGAGCACTGGTCTCCAAAACCAGGTGTCGGGAGTTCGAGCCTCTCAACCCGTGCAAATTATCGAGGTAATGATAGGAATTGTAAATTATATAAAAGAATCGTTCGAGGAATTAAAGAATCACGTGACTTGGCCAACATGGACTGAAGCGCAAAGTTTAACAGTTCTTGTAGCTGTATTCTCAATCATTTTTTCTCTTGCAATCTGGGGAGTTGATACTGTGTTCAGTAGAGTGATAAAGGAATATTTTAAGTGGATTAGTTAAGAAAGATGTCAGAAAGTAGTAACGATAAGAAATGGTATGTTGTTAGGGCTGTAAGTGGTCAGGAGAACAAAATTAAAACTTATATAGAGAATGAAATTTCTCGTTTAGGATTGGAAGATTTTGTAGATCAAGTATTGGTTCCAACAGAAAAAGTTGTGCAGATTCGAAATGGAAAAAAAATCAATAAAGAAAAAGTTTATTTTCCAGGCTATATAATGATTCAAGCTAATTTAAGCGGTGAGATTCCACATATTATAAAATCGATTACAAATGTTATCGGATTTCTTGGAGAAACTAAAGGCGGAGATCCTGTTCCCCTAAGACAGTCCGAAGTGAATAGGATGCTTGGTAAGGTTGATGAGTTAAATGTTGAGTCAGACGCTAATGTTGTTATTCCATTTACAATTGGTGAAACGGTTAAAGTAATCGATGGCCCATTCAATGGATTTGATGGAACAATCGAAAAAATTAACGAAGAAAAGCGTAAACTTGAAGTTATGGTTAAGATTTTCGGAAGAAAAACACCATTGGAATTAAGTTATATGCAGGTAGATAAAATATAATAATTGTTACATAGAAATAGATGGGATTTTTTGCTTCCAATTTAAAGATCACATCAAACTAAATTATTAAAAATGGCAAAAGAAATAGGTAAAGTAGTTAAGTTACAAGTTCGGGGAGGTGCTGCGAATCCATCGCCACCGGTTGGACCCGCTTTAGGTGCTGCTGGAGTTAATATAATGGAGTTCTGTAAGCAATTTAATGCGAGAACTCAGGATAAGCCAGGTAAAGTTTTACCAGTTGTTATATCAGTTTATAAAGACAAGTCATTTGACTTTGTAATAAAAACTCCTCCAGCTGCGGTACAATTATTGGAAGCAGCCAAAAAGAAAAAAGGTTCTGGAGAACCAAACCGGGTTAAAGTAGCTAAAGTCACATGGGATCAAGTTAGAACCATTGCAGAAGATAAAATGGTGGATTTAAATGCATTTACTGTTGAATCGGCTATGATGATGGTTGCTGGAACGGCAAGGTCTATGGGAATTACCGTTACAGGAAAAGCGCCAAAATAATCTTTATAAGGAATTAAAAAATGGCAAGATTAACAAAAAAGCAAAAAGAAGCTGTATCTAAAATTGAAAAGGATAAATTATATTCAGTTCAGGAGGCATCAGCTTTAATTAAGGAAGTTACAAATACAAAATTTGATTCGTCCGTTGATTTAGCGGTACGTTTAGGTGTAGATCCGAGAAAAGCAAACCAAATGGTAAGAGGAGTTGTATCTCTTCCGCATGGTACAGGTAAAGACATGAAGGTGTTAGCGTTAGTTACTCCGGATAAAGAGGCAGAAGCAAAGGAAGCAGGAGCCGATTATGTTGGATTAGATGAATACTTAGATAAAATTAAATCAGGTTGGACTGATGTTGATGTAATTATTACAATGCCTAGTGTAATGGGCAAATTGGGTCCATTAGGACGGGTGTTGGGACCTAGAGGTTTAATGCCAAATCCTAAAACCGGTACAGTAACAATGGATGTTGCTAAAGCAGTAACTGAGGTTAAAGCAGGTAAAATAGACTTTAAAGTTGACAAAACTGGTATAGTTCATGCTGCAATAGGAAAATCATCTTTTAGCGCCGATAAAATTGCTGGAAATGCAAATGAGCTGCTTCATACATTAATTAGATTAAAACCTTCCACAGCAAAAGGAACTTATGTCAAAAGCATTTACATGTCAAGTACAATGAGTCCAAGTGTGGCAATTGACCCTAAAGCGGTTGTAGTTTAAAACTTTTATTATGACTAGAGAAGAAAAATCACAAGTAATTGAAGAGTTAACCGTACAATTAGCAGATAATACAAATATCTATTTAACAGATATTTCTGGGTTAAATGCCGGTAGCACTTCAGACTTACGCCGTGCTTGTTTTAAAGCAAACGTAAGGTTAGCAGTAGTTAAGAACACCTTGCTAGAAAAAGCAATGGAAGCTTCAGATAGAGATTTTGGAGAATTACCTTCAACGTTAAAAGGTAATACTTCAGTCATGTATTCTGAAACTGGAAATGCTCCGGCCAAAGTAATTAAAGCGTTCCGTAAAAAATCAGATAAGCCTTTATTAAAAGGAGCATTTATCGAGGAATCGATTTACATTGGAGATGAGCAATTAGACATGTTAGTTGATATCAAATCTAAGGAAGAGTTAATTGGAGAAATTATAACCTTGTTGCAATCTCCAGCTAAAAATGTTATATCAGCTCTTCAATCAGGTGGTGGAAAACTATCAGGTATATTAAAAACATTATCTCAGAAAGAGGGATAATACAAATAGTACGCACTTTTTACAATTATATTAAATTAAAAAATTATTAAAACGATAGAAAAATGGCAGATTTAAAAGATTTCGCAGAACAATTAGTTAACTTATCGGTTAAAGAAGTAAATGAGTTAGCTGATATATTAAAAGAAGAATATGGTATAGAGCCTGCTGCTGCTGCAGTAGCTGTAGCCTCTGGCCCTGCAGCTGGTGGTGGAGAAGCTGCTGAAGAACAAACGGAATTCGATGTAATTCTTAAAGCAGCTGGTCAATCAAAATTAGCAGTAGTTAAATTAGTTAAGGAATTAACTGGTTTAGGTTTAAAAGATGCTAAAGGATTAGTTGATGATGCACCAAGTCCAATAAAAGAAGGTGTTTCTAAAGACGAAGCTGAAGGATTAAAATCTTCTTTAGAAGAAGCAGGAGCTGAGGTTGAGCTTAAGTAAGCTTGGCTAATCCAAAACTTATGGTTTAGGTCCGGAGACATATCCTCTGAGACCTAAACCCTTTTGCGTATATAAGTACAGCATACGCACCAAATTATTTATTTTAACAATAATTCGTTCATTGATGATGGCAACACAAGCAGAAAGACTAAATTTTTCATCTATTAAAAACCGAACTGAATATCCTGATTTTTTGGATATCCAAATTAAATCCTTCCAGGATTTTTTTCAGTTAGATACTAAATCTGAAGAACGAGGAGATGAAGGTTTATATAATACCTTCATGGAAAACTTTCCAATAACCGATACACGAAACCAATTTGTACTGGAGTTTTTGGATTATTTCATCGATCCACCAAGATATACAATTGAGGAATGTATTGAAAGAGGGCTGACATATAGTGTTCCTTTAAAAGCAAGATTAAAATTATTTTGTACAGATCCTGAACATGAAGATTTTGAAACCATAGTCCAAGATGTGTACCTGGGAACTATTCCTTACATGACACCTAGTGGTACTTTTTGTATAAATGGTGCAGAGAGAGTGGTTGTATCGCAATTGCATCGTTCTCCAGGTGTATTCTTTGGTCAATCTTTTCATGCAAATGGAACGAAGTTATACTCAGCTAGAGTTATTCCATTTAAAGGATCTTGGATCGAATTTGCTACAGACATAAATAGTGTTATGTATGCGTATATCGATAGAAAGAAAAAATTACCCGTAACTACCCTTTTTAGAGCTATAGGATTCGAACGTGATAAAGATATCCTTGAAATATTCGATTTAGCTGAAGAGGTAAAAGTTTCAAAATCTGGACTTAAAAAAGTATTAGGACGTAAGCTTGCAGCTCGTGTACTCAATACGTGGCATGAAGATTTTGTTGATGAAGACACGGGAGAGGTTGTGTCAATAGAACGTAATGAAATAGTATTAGATCGTGATACTATTCTTGATAAAGAGAATGTATTAGAAATTCTTAATGCTGAAGCTAAAACAATCCTATTGCATAAAGAGAGTGCACAACAGGGGGACTATGCTATTATCCATAATACATTACAAAAGGATCCTACTAACTCCGAAAAGGAAGCAGTAGAACATATATATCGTCAACTCCGTAATGCTGAACCACCAGATGAGGAAACGGCTCGCGGTATAATAGATAAATTGTTCTTTAGCGATCAACGATATAGTTTGGGTGAAGTTGGACGTTACAGAATGAACAAAAAATTAGGCCTTGATGTGGGAATGGACAAGCAAGTTCTTACCAAAGAAGACATCATTACCATAATTAAATATTTAATTGAACTAATTAATTCTAAAGCAGAGATTGATGATATAGACCACCTATCAAACCGTCGTGTTCGCACAGTTGGTGAGCAATTATCTTCTCAGTTTGGTGTAGGATTAGCTCGTATGGCTAGAACGATTCGAGAAAGAATGAACGTACGTGATAACGAAGTCTTTACTCCAATCGATTTGATCAATGCGAAGACATTATCATCAGTAATTAACTCATTCTTTGGAACCAACCAATTATCTCAATTCATGGATCAAACAAATCCTTTAGCTGAGATTACTCATAAACGGCGTCTATCGGCATTGGGACCTGGAGGATTATCTAGAGAAAGAGCCGGATTCGAAGTACGTGATGTGCATTATACTCATTATGGTCGTTTATGTCCAATTGAGACTCCTGAAGGACCTAATATTGGATTGATATCTTCACTTTCTGTATATGCAAAAGTAAATTCATTAGGCTTTATTGAAACACCATATCGAAAAGTTGAAAATGGAGTAGTAGATATTAAGGGAGATCCAATCTATTTAAGTGCTGAGGAAGAAGAAGAAAAATTCATTGCTCAAGCAAATGTTGAAGTTGATGCAAAAGGTAAAATTCTTCATGAAAAGGTGATTGCACGGCAGGAAGGAGACTTCCCGGTTATGGATCCAGTTGGTGTTCATTATACCGATGTTGCACCAAATCAAATTTCATCTATATCGGCGTCTTTAATTCCATTTTTGGAACATGATGATGCAAACCGGGCACTTATGGGGTCCAACATGATGCGTCAGGCTGTACCACTATTACGCCCTCAGGCACCAATTGTAGGTACAGGATTAGAACGCCAAGTAGCTTCGGATTCAAGAGTATTAATTAACGCCGAAGGTGAAGGTGTTGTTAATTATGTCGACGCAAATGAAATAGTAATTGAATACAATAGAACTGAAGATGAATCTTTGGTTAGTTTTGATAGTAATATCAAATCATATCCATTGGTTAAATTTAGAAAAACCAATCAAGGAACCGCCATAAACTTAAAACCTATTGTAAAAAAAGGTGATAAGGTTGTAATGGGTCAGGTATTATGTGAAGGATATGCGACTCAAAACGGTGAATTGGCACTTGGTAGGAATATGAAAGTAGCGTTTATGCCTTGGAAAGGATATAATTTTGAGGATGCTATTGTGATTTCAGAGAAAGTGGTACGGGATGATATATTTACCTCTATACATATCGATGAATATTCCCTTGAAGTAAGAGACACAAAATTAGGTAATGAAGAATTGACAAACGACATACCAAACGTTAGTGAAGAAGCAACTAAGGATCTAGACGAAAACGGAATGATCCGAATCGGAGCAGAAGTAAAACCCGGTGATTTATTAATAGGAAAAATTACACCTAAAGGAGAAAGCGATCCAACTCCTGAAGAGAAATTATTAAGAGCCATTTTCGGTGATAAAGCTGGTGATGTAAAAGATGCTTCCTTAAAAGCTTCTCCTTCTCTAGATGGCGTAGTAATCGATAAAAAGTTATTTGCTCGAGCAATAAAAGATAAGCGTAAAAGAGCTCAGGATAAAGAAGATATAGCTCAACTTGAAAAGTTATATGACGCGAAGTTTGATGAATTACAGTCAATATTGGTTGATAAACTTTTTACGATTGTAAATGGAAAAACCGCACAAGGAGTTTTTAACGATTTAGGAGAAGAAGTTCTTCCTAAAGGAAAGAAGTTTACTCTCAAAATGCTTAATTCAGTAGACGATTATACGCATCTAACTTCTGGTACCTGGACTACGGATAAAAAGATCAACAGTCTTATAGCAGACTTAATCCATAACTATAAAATCAAAGAAAACGATTTACAAGGTTCACTTAGACGAGAGAAGTTTACAATTTCTGTTGGTGATGAATTGCCTGCTGGAATTATCAAATTAGCTAAAGTTTATATAGCCAAAAAACGAAAACTGAAAGTTGGAGATAAAATGGCAGGGCGACATGGAAATAAAGGTATTGTAGCAAGAATTGTACGAGAAGAAGATATGCCATTTTTAGAAGACGGAACAGCTGTGGATATCGTATTGAACCCACTTGGTGTGCCATCTAGGATGAATATTGGTCAGATATATGAAACTGTTCTTGGATGGGCTGGGCAAAAACTAAACAGAACTTATGCGACTCCAATTTTTGATGGAGCAACACTCGATCAAATTAATGGGTTTACTGATGAAGCTGCAATACCAAGATTTGGTCATACTCACTTGTATGATGGAGGAACTGGTGACCGATTTGATCAAGCTGCAACTGTAGGAGTGATATACATGTTGAAACTAGGACATATGGTAGATGATAAAATGCATGCACGGTCTATTGGGCCATACTCTTTAATTACTCAGCAACCTTTAGGTGGTAAGGCGCAATTTGGAGGACAACGTTTTGGAGAAATGGAAGTTTGGGCGCTAGAGGCTTATGGAGCATCAAGTACCCTACGTGAGATCCTTACAGTTAAATCTGATGATGTAATAGGTAGAGCAAAAACTTACGAATCTATCGTTAAGGGTGAGCCAATGCCAGAACCTGGACTACCAGAATCTTTCAATGTCCTTATGCATGAATTGAAAGGTCTTGGATTAGATATAAGATTAGAAGAATAATAGTTTACAAAATAATTGGTTAGTACCATAAATTATGGCAAGAAAACAAGAAAAAAATACAGTACAGAGATTTAATAAGATCTCAATTGGTTTGGCATCTCCGGAATCAATTTTAGCAGCTTCTCGTGGAGAGGTACTAAAACCGGAAACTATCAATTATAGAACTCATAAACCTGAACGTGATGGTTTATTCTGTGAACGAATTTTTGGTCCTGTAAAGGATTATGAATGTGCTTGTGGAAAATACAAACGAATAAGATATAAAGGAATTGTTTGTGATAGATGTGGTGTAGAGGTTACTGAAAAGAAGGTAAGAAGAGATCGAGTAGGTCATATAAACCTTGTGGTCCCGGTTGCACATATATGGTATTTCCGATCGTTACCAAATAAAATCGGATATTTATTAGGATTACCATCTAAGAAATTAGACATGATTATTTACTACGAGCGATACGTGGTAATTCAACCCGGTAATGCATTGAATGCGGAAGGAGAACCAATTCAAAAAATGGACTTCTTAACAGAAGAAGAGTACTTGAATATTATGGAGGCGCTTCCACAGGAAAATCAATATCTTGAAGATGCAGATCCTAATAAATTCATTGCTAAAATGGGAGCTGAATGTTTGATTGATCTTTTAGCTCGAATCGATTTGGATGCCTTATCTTTCGATTTGCGTCATAAAGCTAATAATGAAACTTCTAAGCAACGTAAAACTGAAGCTTTAAAGCGTCTTCAAGTAGTTGAGGCTTTAAGAGAAGCTAATTTAAATAGAGAGAATCGCCCCGAATGGATGATCATGAAAGTAATTCCAATCATTCCACCAGAATTAAGGCCATTAGTACCTTTAGATGGGGGTCGATTTGCGACATCAGATTTAAATGATTTATACAGACGTGTTATTATTCGTAATAACCGTCTAAAGAGACTTGTAGAAATAAAAGCTCCGGAAGTAATTTTACGTAATGAAAAACGTATGTTACAGGAGTCTGTAGATTCTTTATTCGATAATACTCGTAAATCATCAGCAGTAAAAACAGATTCAAATAGACCATTAAAATCTTTGTCGGATTCATTAAAAGGTAAACAAGGTCGATTCCGTCAAAACTTATTAGGTAAACGTGTTGATTATTCTGCGCGATCAGTAATTGTCGTAGGACCAGAATTAAAATTGTTTGAATGTGGATTGCCTAAAAATATGGCAGCTGAGCTTTACAAACCATTTATCATTAGAAAATTAATTGAAAGAGGTATTGTCAAGACTGTTAAATCTGCAAAGAAAATTATAGATAAAAAGGAACCCGTTGTTTGGGATATATTAGAGAATGTTTTAAAAGGACACCCGGTTCTTTTAAACCGTGCTCCTACTTTACACAGACTGGGAATTCAGGCTTTTCAACCTAAATTAATTGAAGGAAAAGCAATTCAATTGCATCCATTAGTATGTACAGCTTTCAACGCAGATTTTGATGGTGATCAAATGGCTGTCCATTTAGCTTTAGGTCCGGAAGCTATTTTGGAAGCTCAACTTTTAATGTTAGCATCTCATAATATTTTGAATCCTGCAAATGGATCACCGGTAACAGTTCCTTCTCAGGATATGGTACTGGGTCTTTATTATATGACCAAGCTACGTAAGTCAACAAAAAAAGAACCTGTATTAGGAGAGGGCTTAACCTTCTATTCTCCGGAGGAGGTAATTATTGCGTATAATGAGCAAAAAGTTGACCTGAATGCTGGAATAAAAGTTAAAACGGTAGATTTAAATGAAGACGGAGAATTAGTTCCTCAAATTATAGAAACTACAGTTGGTCGGGTATTATTTAATGAAAAAGTTCCTGAAGATGCTGGTTATGTAAATGCTGTGCTTACAAAAAAATCGTTAAGAGATATTATTGGTAAAATATTAAAGGTTACCAGTATCCCGAAAACGGCGGCTTTTCTTGATGAAATAAAAACCTTGGGATACAATTTTGCTTTCCGGGGAGGTTTATCCTTTAGTTTAGGGGATATAATTATCCCTAAAGAAAAGTATACTATGATAGATTCTGCGAATAAGCAGGTAGATGGTATTATGGCAAATTATAACATGGGACTTATTACCAATAACGAGCGTTATAACCAGGTTATTGATATTTGGACTTCCACTAATGCGGAATTAACAGAATTATCAATGAAGCGTATTCGTGAGGATCAGCAAGGATTTAATTCGGTATATATGATGTTGGATTCAGGAGCTCGTGGATCTAAAGAACAGATCCGTCAGCTTACTGGAATGCGTGGATTAATGGCCAAGCCAAAAAAATCAACAGCTGGAGGTGGTGAAATTATCGAAAATCCAATTTTGTCAAACTTCAAGGAAGGTCTTTCAATTTTGGAATATTTTATTTCTACCCATGGAGCGAGAAAAGGTCTTGCGGATACAGCACTTAAAACGGCTGATGCTGGATACTTAACCCGTCGATTAGTTGATGTTTCTCAGGATGTTATTGTGAATAGTGTGGATTGTGGAACATTGAGGGGGGTGGAGGTTACTCCTTTAAAGAAAAATGATGAGGTTGTTGAAACTTTAGAAGAGCGAATTGTTGGTAGAATTTCTTTAAACGATGTTTATAATCCAATTAACGAAGAATTACTTGTTGGTTCGGGAGATTTAATTGATGACATTATTGCGAAGACTATTGAAGATTCTCCTGTTGATAGTGTTGAAGTACGTTCGCCACTTACCTGTGAGGCCAAAAAAGGGATTTGTGCAAATTGTTATGGTCGTAATTTAGCCACTGGTAAAATGGTTCAAAGAGGTGAAGCTGTAGGCGTAGTTGCTGCACAATCTATTGGAGAACCAGGAACTCAGTTAACATTGCGTACATTCCATGTTGGAGGTATTGCTGGTAATATTTCAGAAGAAAATAAACTAATAGCGAAGTTTGACGGTAAAGCTGAAATTGAGGATCTTAGAACTGTTAAAGGTGAAGATGGTGAAGGAAATAAGGTAGATATTGTAATTTCTCGTACTTCTGAATTAAAGGTTATTGATGATAATACGGGTATTACCTTAAGTACAAATAATATTCCTTATGGGTCTAGCATTTATGTAAAAAATGGTTCTAAACTTAAAAAAGGAGATGTTGTTTGTCAATGGGATCCCTATAATGGAGTGATAATTTCAGAATTTGCTGGTAAAATCAAATATGAAAACATTGAACAAGGAGTAACCTATCAAGTAGAAATTGATGAGCAAACCGGATTCCAGGAAAAGGTCATTTCAGAATCCAGAAATAAAAAACTGATACCTACTCTCCATGTTGAAGATACTAAAGGGACGACCATAAGATCGTACAATTTACCGGTTGGGGCTCACCTAATGATTAATGATGGTGAAAAAATTAACATTCGAAAAATATTAGTTAAGATCCCACGTAAATCAGCCAAAACAGGTGATATTACAGGTGGTTTGCCTCGTGTAACTGAGCTATTTGAAGCAAGAAATCCATCAAACCCTGCTGTGGTTAGTGAAATTGATGGTGTAATATCGTTCGGTAAAATAAAAAGAGGTAATAGAGAAATTATCATCGAATCTAAATTAGGAGAGATCAAGAAGTACCTTGTTAAACTTTCAAATCAGATACTGGTACAAGAAAATGATTTTGTTAAAGCTGGGATGCCTTTATCAGACGGTTCAATAACACCAAATGATATATTGAATATTAAAGGACCTTCAGCTGTACAGCAGTATTTGGTTAATGAAGTTCAGGAAGTGTATCGTTTACAAGGTGTAAAAATTAATGATAAGCATTTCGAAGTTGTAGTACGTCAAATGATGCGTAAAGTTAGAATTATAGATTCAGGCGATACAATATTCTTAGAAGATCAGTTAGTTCATAAATCAGATTTTATTGAACAAAATGATGAGATCTTTGGAATGAAGGTCGTAACGGAAGCTGGAGACTCTGAAAATATTATTGCCGGACAGATAATTTCACCCCGTCAATTAAGAGATGAGAATTCTCTGTTAAGACGTGAAGATAAAAAGTTGGTTGAGGCAAGAGAAGCAAAACCGGCAACGGCAACGCCAATATTGCAGGGTATTACCAGGGCATCATTACAAACTAAATCATTTATTTCTGCTGCTTCCTTCCAGGAAACTACTAAAGTTCTTAATGAAGCGGCTGTAAATGGTAAAGTGGATACATTGGAAGGACTAAAAGAGAATGTTATCGTAGGTCATAAAATACCTGCAGGTACTGGAATGAGAGAGTACGACAATATAATTGTAGGCTCCAAGGAAGAGTTTAACCAAATGATGCAGGCTAAACAAGAATTAAATTATAATTAATAGAAAATTGATTCCCGCTATGGCGGGAATCTTTTTTTAGTCCATAAAAAAAGTAAAAATATGGCAGAAGATCAAAATAAACCAAAACAAGGACAAATCAATATTGAGCTGGATGAAAAGGTTGCCCAAGGAACCTATTCAAATTTGGCAATTATAAATCATTCTGTTTCAGAATTTGTTGTCGATTTTGTTAGTATTATGCCGGGAGTTCCTAAAAGTAAAGTTAAATCCAGAATTATTTTAACACCGCAGCACGCCAAACGTTTTTTAAAGGCGTTAAAGGATAATGTTAATAGATTCGAAAAAGCTCATGGTGAAATCAAAGATTACGATCAACATCCGATTCCGCTTAATTTTGGACCAACAGGACAGGCTTAATAAAAAAATCCCCGGAAACGTTTCCGGGGATTTTTTTATTAATTTAATTCTTTTGCAAGACCAAAGTTGAATTAAAAAACAATGTATTAATTAATTCATAGTACCATTATAAAAATAGCATCTGATAATTAATTGAATAATGCTTCTAAATGGCCTTAGCTAATTCTTGTGTAATTCGTTCTGCTTTTAATGCTCTTGAAGGGCACTTTCGAATCTGGTTAAGTATTCTTTTTGATTCTGCTGAATCTACATCATTCCAAGGTAATAAGGAATTCCTTACTACACTTGATAATCCTTTTGCACATAATTGGGAATTGATACATTTTTTGGCATCAAAAGAAACAGAGATCTCCCTGTTCTTGTAAACATTAATAGGCTTCATAATTGCTCATTTTGGGGTTATGAATAAACTAAGCTAGTAAAAATATGTTTAAACGGTGATAAAAATTTTATTTATTCGATAAAATGCACATATTAAAAAGAATTATCCTACATAATATAGAAATCTAATAACTGTAACTAAAAGTAACTCGAAGAAACAATTATAATTTAATTAAGTCTCTCATATTCAGATATAAAATGGAATTTTATACTTGGATATTTTTGTTGTGTCATTTGAAGTGAAAAGGCCGAATCTGCAAGGAAAACAAGATGTCCCTGTTTATCTTTTGCCAAAAAACGCTGCTTCACTCTTTTAAATTCTGCAAATTCCTCGTTTTTCGGATTTACGGGTTCAACCCAACAAGCTTTGTGAACATTTAAGTTTTCGTAGTTACACTTGGCACCATATTCATGCTCCAATCTGTATTGAATTACTTCGTATTGCAAGGCTCCAACTGTTCCAATCACTTTTCGGCCATTAAGTTCCAACGTAAATAATTGAGCCACACCTTCATCCATGAGCTGATCGATGCCTTTCGCCAGCTGCTTGGATTTCATAGGATCTGCATTATTAATATACCTAAAATGTTCTGGTGAGAAACTTGGAATTCCTTTATAATGAATGACTTCACCTTCGGTTAATGTATCACCAATTTTAAAATTACCGGTATCATGTAAACCAACTATATCTCCTGGATAAGAGATATCTATTATTTGCTTCTTTTCAGCAAAAAATGCGTTTGGGCTCGAAAATTTTACTTTTTTATTTTGTCTTACGTGAAGATAAGGATTATTTCGTTTAAATTCTCCCGAAACTATTTTTACAAAGGCCAATCTATCTCTGTGCTTGGGGTCCATATTGGCATGTATTTTAAATATAAACCCAGTAAACTTGGACTCGTCTGGTTCAATTAGTCGCTCTTCACTCTGCTTAGCTCTAGGTGTTGGGGCTATATTTACAAAGCAATCCAGTAATTCTCTAACACCAAAATTATTCAATGCAGAACCAAAAAAAACAGGTTGCAAATTACCTTGTAGATATTCAGACTTATTAAATTCTGGATATACACCATGAATCAATTCAATTTCATCTCTTAAAATATCGGCCGAATCCTGTCCTATTAATTCATCTAATTTAATATCTTCTAAATCCTGGATTTCTACAGTTTCCTCTATGTTTTTTCTGCTGTCACCACTAAATAAATTTACATTTTGCTCCCATATATTGTAAATTCCTTTAAAATCATAACCCATTCCTATTGGGAAACTTAATGGTGTAACATGCAAATCCAATTTTTGTTCTACTTCATCTAATAATTCAAAGGCATCTTTACCTTCTCTGTCCAATTTATTTATAAATAGGATCATAGGTATGTTGCGCATTCGGCAAACTTCTACCAGTTTTTCTGTTTGCTCTTCAACACCTTTGGCTACATCAATTACTACTATAACGCTATCTACCGCAGTCAATGTCCTGAAGGTATCTTCTGCAAAGTCCTTATGACCAGGTGTATCAAGTATATTTATTTTAGTTCCTTTATATTCGAAAGCTAAAACAGAAGTAGCAACACTTATGCCTCGTTGCCTTTCAATCTCCATAAAATCACTAGTTGCTCCCTTTTTGATCTTGTTACTTTTTACAGCACCAGCTTCCTGTATAGCTCCTCCAAATAACAATAACTTTTCAGTAAGAGTAGTTTTACCAGCATCTGGATGGGAGATGATCCCAAAAGTTC
>CAJIBV010000386.1_pt1 | contig 14005 bp, 8 predicted proteins | sample 9199431 | NCBI WGS metagenome assembly CAJIBV01 (sample SAMEA7708314, study PRJEB35096) | sediment metagenome | biome: marine neritic benthic zone biome [ENVO:01000025]; feature: sediment [ENVO:00002007]; material: shallow marine sediment [ENVO:03000034] sea grass bed [ENVO_01000059] ...
CCTTCCTGTCGACGCAGAATTTTTCCAGTTGCTGAAGTGACCAGGTCACTGGTTTCTGTTTGAATCAATTGAGAATCATCTGCCAGATCTAAAGCACCATCAAGTTGTAGGTACCAGTTGTTCCTGATTTGATTATCACCACTAACTGTGAGCGTTTTCCCCGAGTCTATAAACATACCTAGCTGGGTATGAGAAGTTGAGGTGGTAACATCATTTTTAATATGCACTATACTCCAATCTTTGTTGTTGGCAATATCGTTAATATCCCATACATCACCATGTAACCAGGTTGCTTCTGTTGCCCATGGACCATCGGCCACAGTTTCATATGGCATTGGTGCATTTTGAGGTTGTATTGTAGTAATGTTATAAAGGCTGGCATTGTTACCATATACAGACTTATCATTAATGACATTACTAACCACATTATTCATAGGATAATAAACCTGTAAATTGCTCCAAGGAATGGTTGAGTTTGTTGTTGTGTCTTCTATATCTTTATCAATAGTTACACCATGAGTAATACCTGCATTATTCTCTATTTCCTGGTACACTAATTGCTGTATTTGACTGGTGGTTACTAACCCATTAAAAATCCGAATTTCATCCACCCATCCTTCAAAATTCTCTTCATCAGGATCGGGTTGTACATCGCGTTTCGAGCCGATTCGCAAAGGGTTGGAATTTGTCAATCTTGGACGACCTGTAATGCCTAAACTTCCTATTGGTTCACCGTTTATGTATACAAGTATCAATTCGGTATTATAATTTACAACAGCTGTATAATGTATCCAATTGACATTATTTATAGCGATACCCAAGCTTGTGCCCGAAGGTCCAGAGCCATAAAAATGTCTTGTATGCAAATAAGGTGTACCACTATTATTTCTTATTGCAACTTCGAACATCTCTTTTTGGCCAAAAAGAAAAGTATAATCAAACGCACCACCTGTTGGTAAAAATTCGAGCTTGAACCAGAAACTAACTGTGTATTCATCTAAAGTGTTTATTGGGGATGTTGATAGTTCTATATAATCGTCTACACCATCAAAATCAATTTTTGCAACAGCCGGTAAATTCGTATCTAAAAGGTCTCGATAATCCAGATCCCCGCCGAAATATCGATCGTTGTCTGCATCTGGTAATATTGTTAGGTCCGTTGGGTCTACTATGTCTTCATTGACATCCCATGTTGCGTCTGAAATCCCATTGGTTTCAAAAACATCCTTCAAACCATCGTTATCAGAATCTGGAATGCCTGCTAAATTTGCCATTCCATTTTCTTCAATATCTGGTGTTCCATCATTATCAGAATCTAGATCTCGTAAATCATTAATTCCATCTCCATCCGTGTCTATCAAGGTTAGTCCAGAGGAATAGTTAGGGTATAATCCTGTTATACTATTAACTAATCCTGAAGGTGATAAATATCCCAAAGTAGATTGTGCCTCAATGTTGTCTGGTATGCCATCATCATCACTATCAATATCATTATAATCTTCTATGCCATCGCTATCTGTATCTTCACAATTAGGTATGACATATAACTGAACGGCGTCTATAAAGTTACCAGAAGACAATGAGCCTGAAACTGTATTTAAAGCTGTGAAGGTTAATCGAGTAGTGGTTTGTCCTACAGGAACCGTATAGCTTCCCGAATGTACTGTCCAGGAAGCATCATTTGCCGATGAAAAATCACCTTGACCTACCAAAGGACCGCTAGGTGGGCCAATTAAAAGGCGCATTTCGTCCTCTGTTCCGCTACCGGCAAATCCCAATCTTTTTCTGTGAGCAAAGGACCATTGTAAATCATCACCCGGTGTGGTGACTATATCCTGATACAATCCATCATTCGTAGAGGCATTGATCTCTGCCCATTGCACTCCTGTATGAGCTACACCGCCAGCATCATCAGCAACACCATGACCATTTTGCCATATTTCGAGGTGATTGTTTGTAACATCTGCACTGTACCAATTAGGGACATAGTTTGCATCTCCCTTCCAAACACCTACAGAAGGTACAACATCTGAGGGACCTCCATCAATTCCAGAGCTAACAATATCAACATTCTCAAAATCAGAATTCAGTATAGGTATTTTAGCCAGGTCAGAGCACTCATCTGCATCTAGAATACCATCATTATCATCATCAAAATCACATAGATCATTGACCCCATCACCATCTGTGTCCACACCAGAAGGATCGATACAAGTAGATGATAACCCAAAATTATTATCACAACTTACCTCATCTACAGAAGTAAATGAAATCGGTATATTATTGCTCGTTGTTAACGTTAAATTTACCGGAACTGTGGTTTCATCTAAGAGTATGATAAACGAAGCAGGATCATAGGCATCATAATTTATCTGTAACAAAGCAGCTTGGTTTCCTATTTTTTCGTAAGTTTCGGTTTTCCTTTCAGCAGTTGGGCCATCGAAATACCCAAATAAAATTGCCATATTATTATTTGGAACCCAATTAGGTCTGTCAACTATAGATTGAATTAATTGTGATATATCTGGTGTAGAATAAACTGTTAATTCAGACCAATTTGGCATGTTAAACCATGCTACAACATTGGTTGGATCCCAACGATTGGAAATATTGTTATTGACCGATTGAAATCTTGAAGCATCATCAACCGCTTCTATACTAATTTCATAACTTAAAAAACCTGATTGATTGTCTTTAGCTAAAAATTCTACAATAGCACTATTAATTACCGATCCCTGTGGAATATTAACACCTCTGAAACGCGCACCTATATAAGGGCTGCCAATTTTAAATTTAACCTCATCATCGTCTAAAACGACACTATTGTTTCCTTCTTGTTGCGCATCATCAATGCCTTGATCAATTCGTTTTGAAAATAATTGATTTGTGGAAACGGTTGGAGTAATACTAAAGCTATATTCTCCCAACCCTGAAGTAACATCGGTTTGCACAACAGCATCTGCACCATCAATGATCCCATTTCCATTAATATCTGAGTATAATTCAATCGTTGATCCAGATAGAAGTGGTTCCCCAATATCAAGCACGCTATTCTTATTGTAATCGTTAAATACTGTTCCTGAAATAATATTGTTTCCCGGAGAAGGCCCACATGGTTCAATTATATTAAATGCACAACCTCCTCCAAGGGTTGTAGTAATTGTGAAAGGGCCATTTTCCAATTCCCAGTTATTAGTGTTCATAATAACTGATATCAATGTGCTCTGTGATGCTTCCAAAGGATCACTAGGACAAATAAAAGAACCGTTATCAACCTCACCAAAATAAATGGCATTTAGACCATTTGTTAATCCCGGAGGAAGCGCTGTACTTTCCTGTCCAGTTGCGTTAGACCAACCTCCATCATTTCCATCCATATGAATAGCATTAATAAATGATGGCGATGTATCAAGGCCTTGATAAACCAATATCTGGTCTCCGGATACTTGAAGATCGAATGCGCTATCATCTGTAATTGTGCCAATATCTGAAGTAAAGGGATCATTTAGGTCCTGAACGTAAACAACAGTTCCTGCTAATAAGTTTGACGTTGCAGACCAAGTTAAGGTTCCTTCACCAGCACGAAAAGCTCCAGCAGTGGAGTCCCAGCCGCGATCAGTAAACTTTACTTGGGTTCCGGTTTCGACATCAACCAGTAAAACAAACGCAAATTGATTAGGATTATCGCTTACAAAACCTGTAATTACCAATTCACCGGGAGAAAGCGTTGTTTGAGCTTTTAATGAAGCATTAAATAAACAAAAAATGAACGAAAATATAAGTAGTCTAAATTTCATTTAGTTCGATAATTTGGGTCAATGAGGCAAACATAACATAAAAAGGTTAAAAATCAAGGTTTTATGTATTTTTTTCGATGAAATACATCGTTAAAATGCAAATAAATACGATGAAATACTAATTTTTTTAATAAAAATAGACCAAAAATAGCTTTGGAACGGGTCTAATAATCCAATAAAAAAGCCAAGACCCAAAGGCCCTGACTTTTTCGAAATTGTTAATTGATTAACTCCCTTGAATTAGAAAACCTAATTAACAATTACTTTCTTGTCTATTGAATTATTGTTATCTGTTAATACACTAACAATGTAAATTCCTGCATTGAGATCGGAAATATCTACGCCATTCTCTAAAGCCAGGTTATTAATTGAATGATAGGATTTTACGCTTTGGCCAAGCATGTTTACTATTTTTAATTGAACAGCTTGGTCTTTAAGTGATTTGGCGTAGAGCTTATGTTCTAAAGGGTTTACATAGATCAGAGTATTATTGTTCGTAAATTCTTCGCTTGATAAAGCCGCCGGATCTTGAAAGATCACCTGAAATCGTTCTGTAAATGTTCCGGGATCAGAATTAAAACTGTAACCTTTCGGACTTCTTAAATCAAAATATTCCCCTGTTAGATTATCTTTGAGGAACAGGTCCTGGTCATCAGGGAAATTTGAGATCTCAGTCGATATTAAGGTATAATCAAAATTACCTGAGGCATGTAAGACAAGATCTATTTCTTTATCCGGAGTGATCGGTGCAAAAGCCTGAATAACATATTGTTGCCCATTAAGAAGACTACCCATGTCATCGGGTGGTGGGTTTTGAATCAAACCGCCATCATATCCATAATCGAAACCATCAGTAGTATTTTCTGCAAATCCTATAACAAAGCTTCTGCTGGCACCATTGGAAACTCGAAACTCTATACGAAGAATTTGGGTTTCTGTGGTTGTAGGTTCTACAATCGCTGAGTCTTTTTCAATGGACCAGTTTGATATAGTTGATTTTTTATATTCAGAATTTGAAATGGCAAACACCTTTAGATTTGCAAAAATAAGTGCTAACAAAATGAGTAATCTCAGTAGATTTTTCATATCGAGGGAATTTTTAGTTCTTTAAGGATTAATTAATTATTGAATTGGTTATCAATACATTAATTACAATAAAAGTAATCCAACCTCTTTAATGTTGCATATTTTCTCGGTAAGGTATGATTGAATTTCGATTAAATGAGGCTTCGTGTCAATTTAGCCGTCAAACTACCAGGCTTAAATGAAGTAAAATGCTCTTAATTCTATGCAATGAAATTTATAATGTCCTCAACTTTAGACACTAACTCCACCTCTATCGATTTATTTTTGAGGCTTATTTTATTGTATTTGGAAACAAATATTTTAGAAAAGCCCAGTTTTTCTGCTTCCAGTATTCGTTGTTCAACACGTTGTACCGGCCGTATTTCTCCCGAAAGTCCAACTTCGGCAGCAAAGCAATAATCCTTTGGTATGGCTGTATCTTCATTGGATGATAAGATGCCAGCTATAACCGCCAGATCTATTGCCGGATCGTCTACGGTTATGCCACCTGTAATATTAAGGAACACGTCTTTAGTTGCCAGTCTGAATCCAGCTCGTTTTTCCAGGACAGCCAATAGCATATTTAATCGTTTGGCATTAAAGCCGGTTGTACTGCGTTGCGGTGTCCCATAAACAGCAGTACTTACTAAAGCCTGGATCTGGACCATTAAAGGTCTGAGCCCTTCGATTGTTGCAGCTATTGCGTTCCCGCTTAATTCTTCATCTTTTTGAGCAATAAGGATCTCTGACGGGTTTGAAACTTCCCTTAGCCCGGAACTTTGCATTTCGTAGATACCCAGTTCATTTGTGGATCCAAAGCGGTTCTTGTTGGCTCTTAATATTCTGAAAACATGGTTTCTGTCGCCTTCAAATTGTAAAACCGTATCTACCATATGTTCCAGAATTTTTGGTCCAGCAATGTTACCATCTTTGGTAATATGGCCAATAAGCAATACAGGAGTTCCGGTTTCTTTCGCGAATTTGATGAACTCCGTTGTACATTCTTTGATCTGTGAGATACTGCCAGATGATGATTCGATGTAATCGCTATGTAAGGTCTGAACAGAGTCTATCACAACAATATCCGGCTCCAATGATTGAATTTGCTTGAATATATTTTGTGTTTTGGTTTCGGTTAGTACAAAACAATTATTACTTTTCGGATTGATACGCTCTGCACGCATTTTAATTTGCTTCTGGCTTTCTTCCCCTGAGACATACAAGGTTTTAAACGGTAAATTCAAAGCAATTTGAAGGAGTAAGGTGCTTTTACCGATTCCCGGCTCTCCACCAAGTAATATTAGTGATCCGGGAACAATACCACCTCCTAAAACGCGATTGAATTCGTCGTCAGAGGTTTTGAGCCTTGCTTCTTTAGACGAATCTATCTCATCGACCTTTAGTGGTTTGGAAATTTTTTGCTTTGCACCATTAGCAGACACTTTCCAATCTGATTTTGCTTCCTTTTGAATAATTTCTTCAACTATGGTATTCCATTCTTTACACGTCGTGCATTGCCCTTGCCATTTTGCAAATTGGCTTCCGCAATTCTGACAAAAAAAAGAAGTTTTTACTTTAGACATCGGTTTTGTTAAAAGCCAAAATCGGCTTTGATTTGTTCTGCCATTTCTAACATATAATCTTTGGATATTCCTGCTACTTCATCTAAAACGTATCCTGACTTATAGGTTCGGTAGGCCTTTTTAGGCTCTCCCATTTCTTCAAAATATCTCGCCAAATAGAAAGTTCCTAATAATGTTTCCGGGTAGTCCTTACTGGCCAATCGACTTAGATCCTGATAATATTCATACAATTGGTTTTTTTCAATGGCAGATGAGATCGCTCTGAAATCATTGATCAGAATTTTCTTATTTATCCCAAATAGGTCGTTAACCATCTGATATTTTTCTTTTAAATAGTCAACTGGTGAATAATCTAAAACAAGGATCTTTTCCTTGTATTCTTGTTTACTAATAGGTTGAAAGGCGTAAAAAATATGTTCCAAAGCCTTGGGAATGGCATGAGCTGCAACCGAGTAATGTGTTGGTCCCTGGAAATCATTAAAACTATAATTCAAAGCTTCGTTATTAATAGAAGATAAATTAATGTTAAGGACTTCCACCCCTTTACGTACTCTTTTCAGGTCATTGGAAGCTGTGGCTAAATAATAGAAATATTTATCCTGTAATTCCAGAAATCTTTCTGTAATATTCTGTTCCATTTCAGGAGCCAATTCCGGGCTTATATTAATATAACCATGGAATAACGGATTACTCTTAAATAAATAGTAATTTATAAAGTTTGCAGTTGCACCATGACCAACTGCAATTCTAAAATTGGCTGTTCTATAGTTCTGCTCTATAAAAGGCACTAGTTCTATTCCAATGAATTCGAAAAAATCTGCACCCGATTCTATTGGCAGAAAGTTCTCTTCAGAATACATAACATCGTAATCTCTGGATTGCTCCTGGTTAACTCCTACTATAATAGCTTCAGGCATGTCCTCCCAGTAAGAATAATATTTCACATTACCAGCAACCAGGTCAAACAGGTAGTCGCCATCTAACACTATAAATAACGGATAGGTTTGTTCTGTGTTAGTTTCGTAACTTTTTGGAAGCTGGATTTTAAAAGTTCTTGTTTCTTCCAGTTTAGCAGACTGAATTTCTTGATCTGTTACTTGTGAACTAACAAAATTTGCTAGAAATAAGAAAAAGGTTAATATTATCGTGTTTTTCATGGTACTAGGATTTGAGATTTATACTGGCAATTTAAAAATTATTTTTCTCTATTAAAAACCGGAAGAAAAATAAAGGATAATACTCCAAAAATTAATATTAGAGCAGATTGGGCAGTCCACATGATCCAGCCAAATGCAAAACTTGGATTTTGTTCCAATCCAAAAAGAGAAAAAGCTGCTAAAATTGCAGCCGCATAAACGAATAAGCCTCCGTCAGAAGCTGCACTTGAAAACCTTCCTGCTATAATACCGATTAACACCCCTGCTAAAGGGACATTTTTAAGCTCCGGAACCGCAAATATGGTTACGTAAAACATCAGGATATACATGAACCAAATAAATAGTGTATGGGCTATAAATGCCCATTTTTTTTCCATTTTAAAAATGCTGGTAGCACCTTCTATAACTCCCCATACAAATGTTTTTATTCTAAAGGCAAATCCAGATTTGGCATTACTGATCATCGTAAAGAATACTGCTCCCAGAATGATTAGAACTATTAATCCGATAATTAAGGTTTGCGGGTTGAAGTTTCTTATTAATAAACTACTAATAAAGTCGTATTGAATGAACAAGGTGATTAAGATAATAAGCAACATGACCAGCATATCTGCAATCCGTTCTGCCACTATGGTTCCAAAACCTTTTTCAAAGGGCACGTTCTCGTAGTTAGAAAATACGACTGCTCTCATCACCTCACCTGATCTGGGAATGCCAAAATTTGTAAGATAGGCTACAAAAACCGCCATTATACTGTTTTGAATCTTAGGTTTAAACCCCAGGGGTTCTAACATAAACTTCCAACGATAAGCTCGGGAAAGATGGCTTAATAATCCAAAGAAAAAACCTAATAGAAGCCATGAATAATTTGCCGATTTAAAATATGGTGTTATTTCTGAAACAGGAATTCTAGAAAAGGAATACCAACCAATCAAAATACCAAATAGTAAAGGTAAAATGATCTTAAAGATTTTCGATTTTCGTTTGTTCAAAACCCTACTTTAGAAGATTGGTAGCTTCATTTGGAAATACCAAGGAAGGCTTAAATGTTTTGGCTTCCTCGACATCCATAAAGGCATAAGTAATTAAAATTAAAGTGTCGCCAACGCTCACTTTTCTTGCTGCAGCACCATTTAAAGTTATTTCGCCACTGTTACGTGGTCCGGGAATGACATAGGTATCAAGACGTTCTCCATTGTCATTATTCACTATCTGTACTTTTTCACCTTGGATAATATTAGCGGCGTCCATTAAATCTTCGTCGATAGTTATACTACCAATATAGTTTAAATCAGCTCCTGTACATTTTACTCTGTGAATCTTAGATTTTACAACCTGAATTTGCATGAGGCAAAGATAATTAATTTAATGCGATATTGTCAATTAGTCGAACATCATCAGCATAAACGGCAATAAACGCACGATATTTTTTTTTACTCGATTTTCTTTTTACTTCTATAAGGGTATTGATATCTGCAATTTTAAAATACTCTAATTTTAAAAACTTGTTATTTTCAAACTGCTTTTCAACCCATTCTGTTACTTGATTAGCACTTTCTGTGCCAAACTTTTTTTTGGCAGTTTTTAGAGTTTTATAAATTAATGGTGCTTCTTTTTTATAATCTGGTTTTAATCTCATATTTCTTGAACTCATTGCTAACCCACTTGGGTCTCTATGTATTTTGCAACCCACAATATTAACAGGGATTTTAAATTTTTTAACCAATTTTTTTATGATCTGCAATTGCTGAAAATCCTTTTCACCGAAATAAGCATAATCCGGTTTTATGATCTCCAATAATTGTTTAACAATTGTTCCTACTCCATTAAAGTGACCTTCTCTGAATTCACCTTCCATTTCATTTTCTAGACCATCGAAATCAAAATTTACAGCATTAACGCTTTTGTCATAAATATCTTCAACACTGGGTGCAAATACAACTATATTTTTACCTAGAGTTTCTAATAAATTAACGTCTTGATTTAGAGTTCTTGGATATTTAACCAGATCATTTTGATTATTGAATTGAGTCGGATTTACAAAAATACTCACAAAAACGATGTCATTTTCAGCTAAGGCAACTTCTACCAAAGACAAATGTCCTTTGTGCAAAGCTCCCATTGTAGGAACAAGACCAATGGTTTTCCCCTCTTTTTTTAGAGCGGCTATTTCCTTTTGCACCTTACTTTTATGATTAAAGACTTTCACTTTAGTAAAAAATTAACAGGATGCAAACTTAAATATAAAAGGTTAATCTGCATAAAATTTTGTAATTTTGCATGTTTTTTATTCTGAATTCTCAAAAGAAATGTAATTTATGAAAGATAAGAGGATATTGTACGTATCATCCGAAGTAGTGCCCTATTTACCAGAAACGGAAATCTCATCAATGTCTTTTGAGGCCCCAAGAATGGTGAATCAGAGTGGAGGACAAATCAGAATTTTCATGCCCCGATATGGCAACATTAATGAAAGAAGGCACCAGTTACATGAAGTAATCCGTTTATCGGGAATTAATTTAGTGATTAATGACCTGGATATGCCTCTTATAATAAAAGTTGCTTCTATTCCAAAAGAAAGAATTCAGGTTTATTTTATTGATAATGAGGAATACTTTAAACGCAAAGCAACTCTCACTGATGAAAATGGTGAGTTGTTCCCGGATAACGATGAAAGAGCCATATTTTTTGCTAAAGGCGTCATCGAAACAGTAAAGAAATTGAATTGGTCTCCAGATATTATTCACATTCATGGTTGGTTAGCATCACTGTTGCCACTGTATTTAAAACAATACTATGAAGGAGAGCCTCTTTTTTCTGAAAGTAAAATAGTTACGAGCATATACAATCAAGGCTTTAATGGGACGTTAAATAACCAAATGATTGATAAAATAAAATTTGATAACATTAATGAGGATTTAATAAGTATCCTTAAAAAACCTTCCTATACAAACTTAATGAAAGTGGCAATCGATCATTCCGACGGGCTTATTGTTGGATCTGAAGAAGTTCCTGATGAACTTTCTGAGTACTTAAAAACTTGTGGAAAACCAGTTTTGGAATTTCAAAGTAAAGAAGAATTTGCCGAAAACTATAAAGAATTTTACAGCACAAAATTAATTAGCTAATTTTTAAGAGAGGATAACAATGATATTTAAAAATATTAAGGCAATTATTGTTTTGTTAGGACTTGCTTTATCATTTCATGCTTGTGATAAGGATTTTGCATCAATTGGAGTAGATGTAATTGGTAATGATAATTTCGAAACTAACAGCATTAGCTTTCCGGTAATAACTTATAATAATAGGATAAAACCAGTTCAAACCAATAATCTTTCTTCAAATTTATTGGGCATTTATAACGATCCGATTTATGGTACAACAAAGGCCAATTTGGTGACTCAAATGAATTTATCGTCTGCCAGCCTAAATAGAGGTTATGGAGTTAATATTCAAATGGATTCAGTAGTATTAACAATACCTTACTTTAGTGGGATAGATCCGGAAGAATCAACAGATGAAAACGGGAATACGAATTATTTGTTGGACTCGGTATATGGAAATAATGAAGCCCCATTAAAATTATCTATATTTAGGAATAACTATTTTCTTAGAGATTTTGATCCTGATTCAGATTTTGAGGATAACCAAAAATACTTCTCAAGCGGTGAAACTTCTGTCGGCAGTATGATCACGACCTCTGAATTGGAATCAGAATTAATTTACAATGATACTTTATATGTAGATAATTCCGAAATTATTCTAACCACCAATAATTTTGAAGATGCAGAGGTAGAGGAAGAAATCACATCAAGACTGCAGCCTGCCTTAAGAGTAAAATTAGACACACTTTATTGGAAGGAATTAATAATTGATAAAATAGGTGAACTCGAATTAAGCAATGCAAGTAATTTTAAAGATTATTTTAGAGGTCTATATTTTAAAGTTGATAATTTGACAATGGATAGTTCAATGTTTCTATTGGATATTAATTCTTCCATTTCCAATGTCACAATGTATTTTAATAGTGTGAATGAGTTTGTTGATGATGATGGAGATGGGATTCCAGATACGGTAGATGTTGATGTAAATGGAGTTGCAAATGGATTAGATTCTGATGGAGATGGCATAAATGACGTGTCTGATGTAGATGCTGATGGAGATGGCATGAACGATGAAGGTAAAGTAGACAGCAATGGAGATGGAATTGATGATGAAGCCTTAACAGTCAATCAAAATACAATAGTTGTTAATTTTAATGGAAATAAGGTCAACATACTTGATAATTCAGGAATTAATAGTTCTATTTTAAGTGAAATAGAAAATGCAAATATTATAGAAGGAGACGAGAGATTATATATAAAAGGAGGAGAGGGATCAATGGCTGTTCTCGATTTGTTTGGTGGTATTGATAGTCAGGAATTCGAGGAATTTATGACACACCAGGACGAATGGATCATTAACGAAGCAAATTTAATTTTTTATGAAGACGAAACTCTTGTTGCAGAAGAAGATCATGAAAATGACAGACTATTTGTTTATGATCTGAAAAATAACACTCCAACAATTGATTTCTTTAAAGACGTACCATCTACAATAGATCCATTTAATTCTGTTATCGGTCATTTAGGGAAAAGATATACGGACGAGCAAGGCAACAAAAAGTTCAAAATAAGAATTACGGATCATATTAATAATATATTACTACAGGACTCTACGAACACAAAACTGGGACTAACTATAACAACAAATGTTAATGTATTTGATAATTCAGAATTATTAGGAGTTTCAGAATCTGAAAATGTTACGACGATCCCTTCAGGAACTGTCCTTTCACCGAAAGGAACTGTATTACATGGAAATAATTCTACTGTTCTGGATAAAAAAGTTAATTTAGAAATTTATTATACAGAACCAAATAACTAAATAACTTAAAATTATGTGTGGAATAGTAGGATATATTGGTAATAAGCAAGCCTACCCAATAATTCTTGAAGGTCTTAAAAGATTGGAATACAGGGGCTATGACAGTGCAGGGATTGCACTTTATGATGGATCTAATATCCAGCTTTCTAAGACCAAAGGGAAAGTTGCAGATCTGCAAACTAAATTAGAAAATGAAATATCTACTAACGGAAGTGTGGGAATTGGGCATACGCGTTGGGCAACTCACGGAGTACCAAACGATATTAATTCGCACCCGCATTACTCAAATTCAGGAGAACTAGTTATTATTCATAATGGAATAATAGAGAATTATGATGCCATTAAGCAAGAATTAATTAATAGAGGATATACGTTCCGATCAGATACGGACACCGAGGTTCTGATTAACCTGATTGAAGATGTTAAGAAAAACGAAAATGTAAAATTAGGCCAGGCAGTTCAAATAGCTCTAAACCAAGTTGTTGGAGCCTATGCCATTGCGGTTTTCGATTTGAATAAACCAGATGAAATTATTGTGGCCAGATTGGGTAGTCCCTTGGCTATCGGTGTAGGTGAAGACGAATTTTTTATTGCAAGTGATGCTTCCCCGTTCTTGGAATATACTAAGACAGCTATTTATTTAGAAGATGAAGAAATGGCTATTATTAGAAAACATAAAGGAGTTAAAGTAAGAAAAATTAACGATGATTCACTGGTAGATCCATATGTTCAGGAACTTCAACTAAATTTAGAGCAAATAGAAAAAGGCGGATTCGAGCATTTCATGCTTAAAGAAATATATGAGCAACCAGATGCAATAAGAGACACATACAGAGGTAGACTTTCTTTAAAGAAAGCTATGGTAAAATTGTCAGGTGTAGAGGACAACATGAAAAAATTATTAAATGCTGATCGCATTATAATTGTGGCGTGTGGGACCTCCTGGCATGCGGGACTGGTAGCGGAATATATTTTTGAAGATTTATCCAGAATTCCGGTAGAAGTGGAATATGCATCAGAATTCCGGTATAGGAATCCGGTAATATCGGAAAAAGATGTTGTTATAGCTATTTCTCAATCAGGTGAAACGGCAGATACTCTAGCAGCAATAAAGTTGGCAAAATCAAAAGGCGCTTTTGTTTTTGGAATATGTAATGTTGTGGGTTCTTCTATCGCCAGAGAAGCAGATGCAGGGGCTTATACGCATGCAGGACCGGAAATAGGCGTGGCTTCGACAAAAGCATTCACGACTCAAATTACCGTGTTGTATCTGATTGCTTTAAGGATGGCTCGTGCGAAAGGGACTATCTCAAGTTCAGAATTTAGACATCATTTGTTAGAGTTAGAGACGATTCCTGAGAAAGTAACTAAAGCTTTAGAATCGGATAATCATATTGAAATGATTGCTGATATCTATAAAGATGTGAACAATTTCTTGTACCTGGGAAGAGGCTATAATTTTCCTGTGGCATTAGAA
>CAJIBV010000067.1_pt1 | contig 13651 bp, 15 predicted proteins | sample 9199431 | NCBI WGS metagenome assembly CAJIBV01 (sample SAMEA7708314, study PRJEB35096) | sediment metagenome | biome: marine neritic benthic zone biome [ENVO:01000025]; feature: sediment [ENVO:00002007]; material: shallow marine sediment [ENVO:03000034] sea grass bed [ENVO_01000059] ...
ATGCACAGAATCAAAAACAAAAGGAACTTGAACAACGAAAACAGGAACTCTTAAAAGAGATTCAAGTTATAAACGAACTGCAGACTAAAAGTAGACAGAAAGAGAGGTCTATAATTTCAAAGGTCGAGGATGTAAATTATAAAGTGAGTGTTAGAAAAAATCTGATAAAAGTTACAAATCAGCAAGCCAATCTCTTGACAAGACAGATCAACAAGAATCAGGATGATATATCGCGAATGAGGGATGAATTAAAGGTTTTAAAGGATAATTATGCAGATATGATAGTGAAGTCCTACAAAGGCAAAAATGAGCAAAGTAAAGTTATGTTTTTGCTGTCTTCTGATAATTTTCAGCAAGCGTATAAAAGATTACAATATATTAAACAATTTGCTGACTATCAGAAAAAACAAGGACATGAAATAAAGAAAAAAACGCTTGAACTTCAAAGTATTAATACGGATCTGATTGCTCAGAAAAGAGAAAAACAAAAATTAATATCAGATAATAAAAAAGCCCAAAAAGAATTAGAGAAAGAACTAAGGCAACAGGAGGATTTGATGAAATCTGTTAAAAAGAGTATTAGTAGATATGCTACTCAAGTTAGAGAAAAGCAACGAGAAGCAAATAGAATAGACCGACAGATTAAAAATATCATACGTGATGCTATTGCAAGTTCTAACAGAAAAGCAGGGACCTCTTCATCTTCCGGATTTGCTTTAACAGCCGAAGCGAAAGCTTTAGCGGCTAATTTTGTAAGCAATAAGGGCAAGCTACCCTGGCCAGTAGAGAAAGGTATCGTTAAACTACGCTATGGCAAACAACCACATCCAGTTGTAAAATCGGTGACTATACAGAGTAATGGAGTAAGAATTGCAACTGAAGAACAAGCCAATGTACGTGCAGTTTATGATGGTGAAGTATTAGCTGTTCAAGCCATAAAAAGAGGGAATTTAACTGTTTTAATTCAGCACGGTAATTACATTACAGTCTATAAAAATCTCGCAAAGGTTTTTGTTAAAAAAGGTGATAAAATAAAAACCAAGCAAAATATTGGTCAGGTATTCACGAACTCCTCGAACGGTGAATCCACATTAAGTTTTAGTGTTTTTAAAGAATCAGAAACTCAAAATCCATCCGAATGGATTTATAAGATGTAAACATTTTTTCCTTAAACCCTCATAACAACATAACCTCGTCTTGTTTTTTTATAATGTTTGCCATTCCAGAAATAATAGCGTTGACCTTTGACTTTAACTATTTTATAATGTTTAGGGAGTGTTTTAACAATAACTACATTTGCTGGTCTTGATACTACTCGTGTCGCACAGGAGGACAGATTTAGAGCAAACAGTAACGATAAAATAAATACAAAAGTTCTCATAGTAAAATATTTAGGTTTACTATAAGACCCTTTAAATTGTAAAAAGTTTATTAATCGAAAAATAATGCTTTTAATTCTGTAGCATCTTTTGGCTTCATTTTACCGGCTAAGACTAAACTTAATTGTCTGCGTCTTAGCGCACCATCATAACGAATTTTTTCTAGTTCAGTCTGTGGTTCAACTGGAGGAATTCTAACAGGATGACCAGTATCATCGACAGCGACGAAGGTGTAAATAGCCTCATTAGCTTTGGTACGATCTCCTGAGATACGATCTTCAATCCAAACGTCAATATAAATTTCCATAGAGGATTTAAATGCACGAGACACCTTGGCTTCCACAGTCACTACACTTCCAAGTGGAATGGCTTTGTTGAATGCAACATGATTAACCGAGGCTGTTACTACAATACGTCTACTATGCCGTCTGGCAGCTATGCTTGCAGCACGATCCATTCTTGCCAACAGATCGCCTCCAAAAAGGTTATTCAACGGATTGGTTTCGCTCGGTAAAACCAAGTCCGTCATAATAGATTTTGATTCTTCAGGTGTTTTTATCTGCATGATTTATTTTTAAATGTAGTTTGCAAAGATAAGCTACTAATAAATTATTAGTGTTATAAAAAAAACTTAAATGAAAGATTTTGAATTACTGAAGGTCCTTCACTAACAGCCAGGCAGTTCTGTTGTGGTCTCTTCTAATTTTTCGTAGTGCTTGTAGGGATTCAAGCCTGTTTTCATAGCTTTCGTATACCACTTCGTGCAAACCATATCTGTTTACTCCAATTATTCTTGCATTATAGCCTAACTTACGCAATTGACTAACTTTTTTATAGGAATTTGCCTCAACCCTAAATGCACCTGCTACAATATGATATTTTCCTACCTGTTTGTCCACGTTAAGAGTAATAGCAGGTAAGGGATTATCTATTACAAAAGTGGCCTCTTGAATTTTATTCTCTAATTGTTCGTAAGCTTGTTCCTGTGCTAATTCATTATGAGATTCGATTTGATCAATGTAGTATTTAGACACTCCCAGGCTACCGATTGTTAATGCTATTAGTGCAATGGCCGCATAACGCAGATATGGCCGTTCCTTGCGTTTTTCCGGAGTAATGAATAAAGGCACAGCCTCTTCAACAGCTTCGACTTCTTCTTTTAAAGCTTCACGTGTAACTTCAGGAGAAACAAAATGAGACAATCCAAAAGAATCTGTTAAATAATTTAAGTGATAAGAAGGTTCAAATTGAATTTTCCCATCTTCACTTAAGCGAATATCTCCAATATTATCAAAGGTAAGTGTCTCGCCCTGAATTAAATATGACTTCAATGACTTAATTCTTTTTTGAATTTTCCTTAATGCATTTTCAAAAGGAATCTTTTCTACATCTGCAATATAATGTACTAAAAGGCCATCATTTTTTTGAATTTGTTCATTAAAAGAAAGCACTTTTTTAGGTGGATAAAAGGCATTAGTCGATTCATCTATTCTGGCTGATTCCCGTTGTGTTAAAAAAGCTCCAAATTCAGGAATAATAACACATTCGTATCTGTATAATAAATCACTTATGTAAGTCTCTAATTGCATTAAAACAAAGTTAAAATATTTTGAATTCTATTAAAATTTAATCAGAACTATTTATTAACAGGACAAAAATTACTTTCTTGCAATTTTAATTCTTTAAAAGAGGTAATGACTGAATTCGATTTGCTTAACATACTTGCTTTGCAGCATGTTCCAAAAGTTGGGGATATAACAGCTAAAAAACTTATTTCACATTGCGGATCACCAGAGGGAGTTTTTAAGGAGAAGAAGAAGAATCTTCTTAAAATAGATGGAATTGGGACAAATGTTATAAATGAGCTGTTTGATGCAGCACATATTAAAGAAGCTGAGGAGGAATTAAATTTTATAAAAGAGAATAAAATTAATTGCTTGTATTTTAAAGATATCGAGTATCCTGAAAAGTTGAAACATTGTATTGATGGGCCAATTTTATTATTTAAGACAGGAAATATTGATTTAAAGCAACAACGAATTATTAGCATTGTAGGCACGCGTAAAATTACAACAAGCGGTATCGCATTTTGTAAAAAATTAGTCGAAACGCTGTCTCCATTTAACCCGGTTATAGTGTCTGGATTCGCATACGGAACAGATATTACAGCCCAGAAAGCGGCATTAGAACACAGACTGCAAACAATTGGTTGCTTAGCTCATGGGTTGAACCAGGTCTATCCAAAAGTGCATAAGAAATATGTGACCGATGTTAAACAAAATGGTGGATTTTTAACGGAATTCTGGAGTTCTTCTAATCCGGATCGTGAGAACTTTTTAAAACGTAACCGAGTAATTGCTGGACTAAGTGAAGCAACCGTAGTGATTGAATCTGCCGAGAAAGGAGGCAGTTTGGTTACAGCAGATATTGCTAATTCCTATAACAGAGAGGTTTTTGCAGTTCCCGGACGTACTACAGACTCCCAAAGTGTTGGTTGTAATAACTTGATTAAATACCAGAAGGCTCATTTGCTTTCCAACCCTTTAGATGTCGCCTATATGCTTAACTGGCAATTGGAAGAAGAGAAAAAACCTGCGGTGCAAAAACAATTGTTTGTGGAACTCGATCACGATGAAAAAGTGATTTACAACTACCTAAAACAAAAGGACAAGCAGTTGTTAGATGTCATTGCTTTGGAATGCAGTATGCCAACATTTAAAACAGCCAGTGTCTTATTGAATATGGAATTGAAAGGCGTGATCAGACCGCTTCCCGGGAAGTTGTTTGAACTTATTTAGCTTGTTAACCTCATAATTAATAACCTACTTTATTTCTAACTCGCTTTAATACGTCATTCGCCACTTTTTCGGCTTTTTTAGCTCCAATAGTTAAGGCTTTATCTATTTCATCTAAATTATTCATATAATAGCTGTATCCTTCTCGTTCTGAAGCGAATTTTTCAGTAATAAGTTCAAACAAGGCTTGTTTAGCATGTCCATATCCATAACCTCCTTTTTCATAATTAGTTTTCATGGTTTCAACCTGGTCTTTGTTAGCTATCAATCTGTAAATAGCAAAACAGTTACAGGTTTTCCAGTCTTTAGGTTCTTCAAGAGGAGTGCTGTCAGTTACAATAGACATGATTCTTTTTCTCAGTTTTTTATCGTCAATAAAAATATCTATTGTATTGTCCTTGCTTTTACTCATTTTATCTCCATCAATTCCGGGAACCAACATGGTATGATCCTGAATTTTTGCCTCTGGAATTACAAAGGTATCACCAACCTTGGTATGAAAACGAGACGCCACATCACGAGTCATTTCCAGATGCTGTAGCTGGTCTTTTCCCACCGGAACAATATTAGCATCGTACAATAAAATATCGGCCGCCATAAGCATGGGATAATTAAATAATCCGGCATTAACATCCTCTAACCTATCAGCTTTATCTTTAAAACTATGTGCCAAGGTTAAACGCTGGTAAGGAAAGAAACAGCTTAAATACCAGGCCAATTCCGTTACTTGAGGCACATCACTCTGACGGTAAAAAACAGTTTTGTTTATATCCAGACCAAAAGCCAACCAGGTTGCAGCAGTTGAGTATGTATTTTGCCGCAAAATATTGGGATCTTTAATTTGAGTTAACGAATGCATATCCGCTATAAATAAGAACGATTCATTATCAGAATTTTTAGACATCTCAATTGCAGGAATGATAGCTCCCAATAAATTGCCTAAATGTGGTGTTCCCGTGCTTTGTACTCCTGTAAGTATTCTTGCCATCTTATTTTTTCAATATGTTGACAAAGGTAAATTTTTTGTCATAATGCTCAATAAAATTCTTTAGTTTTGGTTGGCATGATCGCGTTTAAATATATTTTTTGGGTAGTTTACAGAATCTGGTTTTATATTTTGGTGGCATTACCGATCATTCTTTTATTCCCTGTATTGCTAGTATCAATTTCAAGAGAAAAATGGTATCCATTCTTTTTCAGATTGGCCAGATTATGGGCTAAGTTTATTTTGATAGGCATGGGATTTGTTTGGATCATTGAAAAAGAACAGCTTATTAAAAAAAATAAGAGTTACATGTTCATTGCCAATCATACATCCATGGTAGATATAATGCTCATGCTGGTTTCAGTTCGAAATCCATTTGTTTTTGTTGGTAAAAAAGAATTAGCTAGAATTCCCTTGTTTGGGTTCTTTTATAGAAAGACTTGCATATTGGTAGACAGGGATTCTGCAAAAAGTCGGCAAGCGGTATTCTTAAGAGCTCAAAGAAGACTTAAACAAGGTCTAAGTATCTGTATTTTTCCCGAAGGATTGGTTCCGGAGGAAAAAGTTCGATTAGCAGAATTTAAAGATGGCGCATTCAGATTGGCCATAAACCATCAGATACCAATTGTACCATTAACATTTTTAGATAACAAGAATCGGTTTTCGTATACTTTTTTTAGCGGAGGTCCGGGACTAATGAGGGTTTTTATTCATAAATTTTTAAACACAACCGGATTAGGAATTAATGACACAAAAGAATTAAAAGACAGAGCATATTCAACAATTTTTAATCAGTTAAAATTATTTGAAAATAAAAAAGCTACTCATGGCACTGAGTAGCTTTTTTTACATTATTGCTGTTGCAATAACTATCTAACCAACTAAAAAACCTAAAACTTATAATTTATTCCGGTATAAAGACCAATTATATAAGGTCTGAAGTTACCGGATGTGTCTTTAAATGTATTTATTTGATATTTAAATTTTGGGTCAATATTAAAGCTCATTTTTTTTGTTAAGGGGAAATCAAATCCCAATCCAAAATTCAAACTATAACTAATATTGTTAATATTTGTGGCCTCACCAATATAAGTGTTAAATCCATCGAATTCAGAAACCACTTCATTATTTCTTAAAAAGAATGTGCTAAAGCCTCCTATAAGGTTTACTCCCATCTTTTTATCTATAAATTTATAATCAACTTCCAAAGGAATCTCAAAATAATCAAGCCGTTGACTTATGGCAGCTTTAGAGTTTGATCCTAATATACTATTTACCTGCTGAGCACTTATATTACTGGCGCTAATCATGTTAATTTCAGGGTTGTCAATTTTTATATTTCTAAAACTTGAAGCCGTAGCAAGGCTTGCACCAATATTCTGATATAGTATGACATTATCTGTATCGTAACTTAATGCAAGAGCATTAAACCCTGTTTTTAAGGTAATTTTTTCATTTACTGCATAGCCAATATTAACTCCATAACTCGTATTTAATTCACCGGTTTTAGGATTATTACTGAATTGACTATCTAATGAAGATCCTTCTCCTAATGAATTAAAATAAACAGGGGCAACATTTGGGTATATTTGCCACCTGTTTATTGTTTCTTCTTCTTCTTCATTAATGTCTTCATTGTTTACAATAACTTCTTCGGTTAATGGTATTTTCTCTTTTTCTTGCTCAACAATTAATGCCTCAGTGGTTTTATTATTGATAATTTCTTCAGATTTATTTTTGTTTGATTCATCTTTATTGTTAATGTCATTTCTAACTATGTCATTTTGGTTAAGAGCCTCTTTCAATACTTTGTCTTCGGTTTCTATTGGGTCTGTATTCCCTGCTTGAGGAACTTCATTTTCCCCATCCTGGCTCGCTACGTCAGTTTTAATTTGCTGAGTGATAACAGTTTTGGAATTGTTAATTAAAGGATTGTTCGGTGTACCTTCATCATTCTTGATTGATTCAGGTTTATTATCTGATTTATTACTCGGCGGACTACTTGACTCAACTAAAGATCTATTTGATTCAGTATTGTTTGGAAGCGTATTATCAGGACCTGAAACGGACTTTTTTAATTCTAATTCTGGATCGATTAAGGAGTCATTTATCAATTCGCTATTAGATTCCTCTGAGGTTTCACTTTCTACAATAACCGGGATGTTTTGAACAGGTTCATTCTGATTAAAAATTAAATTACCAACAGTAAAAAGTAAAACTATAATAGCAGCAGCACCAATTAGTTTCCACCATACTGGGATTACCTTCCTTTTGCTGTTATTATGACCAAGTTCCCGACTTATATTATTCCAAATATCTTCTCTAGGACTAACTTCCAGATCCTTAAGTTTTTCTTGAAAAATTCTGTCTATATGTTTTTTCTCACTCATTATAATAGTTGAGATTGCTCTCCTGCTTTATAATTTTCTATTTTCTCTTTTAGTATTAATCTCGCTCTAGCAAGATTAGATTTTGATGTTCCGGTTGTTATTTTTAACATTTTAGCGACATCTTTATGAGAATAACCATCTAAAACGTACAAATTAAAAACCAGCCTATATCTGTCAGGTAATTCTTGAATGATCTTAAGTAAAAAATCTATACCTATATCGCTATCTTCAATTTCTACCTTTACATCTTCTATATTCTCTTCATTAACAATTTTAAATACACCTTTTTCACGATATCGCTGTAAAGCCGTATTGATTGTTATTCGTTTTAACCAACCTTCAAAAGAACCTTTATAATTATACTGTCCAATTTTATTAAAAATAGTCACAAAACTATCTTGCAGATTGTCTTCAGCTTCTGCATAATTTCTTGAATACTTTAAGCAAACAGAAAACAATTTGCTCGAAAAGAGCTCGTATAGTTGACTTTGTGCTTTAGTATCATTTTTTTTACAATTACTAATGAGTTGTTCTAAACTCAAATTCAATTGATTTAAATTAATTATTTATTCCTCAACTAAAATCTCATATTCTAAATACATATCCTCTTCATTTTCATCTAATCCTTGCCAAAACTTAAAGATATATGTTCCAGTATTAAGCGGTTTAAAATCAAAAGTTCTCTCTATTAGATTTTCTGAATTCTCTTCTAAAGCCTCGCAATTAGTATTATCAAATACAGTGTTCACAACTCCTACAATTCGTTCATTGTCTTCAGAAACGTAATACAGATTATGAAAACCATGGCAAGTTGTTGGTCTGTAATATGAATAGACTATTGTATGAATTGCTCCTCGAACGAATGTGTCTGGCATACTAACACTTTCAATTGGGACCAATTCATATTCAAAATTATCGCTATCATCGTCTAAAGAACAAGACAACACCAACGAGATTACAAAACATATTAAAAACAGTTTTTTCATTTAAAATGGAGTTTAAAATCTTTTGGTTGTTGAATAGATACAAAAGGTATAAAAAGGTTGCGTTATAATTAATAAAAAATCCCGATTTTATCGGGATTTTGAATTACTTATCAGCTTTAATAGCTTCCTTAATTTTTTCCTCAAGCTCTTCCATTAGCTCTGGATTATCTTTTATTAGACCTTTAACGGCATCTCTACCTTGCCCAAGTTTTGTTTCATCGTAACTAAACCAGGATCCACTCTTCTTAACGATATCAAATTCTACTGCCAGATCTAAAATTTCACCTACTTTACTTATTCCTTCACCATACATTATGTCGAATTCAGCCGTTTTAAAAGGAGGAGCTACTTTATTCTTAACTACTTTGACCCTGGTCTTATTCCCGGTCACGTTGCCATCAGATTCTTTAATCTGTGTTGAACGTCTTATATCTAATCGAACTGAAGCATAGAACTTAAGAGCATTTCCACCGGTTGTTGTTTCTGGATTTCCAAACATCACTCCAATTTTTTCTCGCAATTGGTTAATGAACATGACAGTACAATTCGTTTTACTTATGGAAGACGTTAGTTTTCTTAAAGCCTGAGACATTAATCTGGCATGTAATCCCATTTTCGAATCGCCCATTTCTCCTTCAATTTCACTTCTTGGCGTTAGGGCGGCAACTGAATCAATGACAACAATATCTATAGCTCCAGAGCGGATTAAATTATCGGTAATTTCCAGCGCCTGCTCACCATTATCCGGCTGGGAGATTATCAAATTTTCAATATCAACTCCTAAGCTTTCGGCATAAAATCTGTCGAATGCATGTTCCGCATCAATAAATGCGGCAATGCCTCCTGCTTTTTGAGCTTCTGCAATAGCATGTAAGGTTAATGTCGTTTTTCCAGAAGATTCTGGACCATAAATCTCAATAACTCGTCCCCTTGGATATCCACCTACACCCAGAGCCAAATCCAAACCTAATGATCCAGAAGGTATGGCTTCAACATCTACAACGGCCTGATCACTCATTTTCATTACGGTCCCTTTACCGTAAGCCTTATCTAATTTATCCAGGGTTAATTTAAGGGCTTTTAATTTTGCATCTTTTTCGTTACTCATTGTAATTTTTTCTATCTAATTCCTGCTAAAATACTACTTCTTTTTTCTTATAACAATTTTTTTGACGCAACCTTTTTACAGAATCTGCATCTACTTTTTAACACAGGGAAAAGTTGCTATGAAATTTTTGAAAAAAACCCTATTAAATATGAAATTAGGTGTTTCAATTGCTGTAACTGTTAATGGCAGTTGTAAAGCCGATGGTGGTTAACTCGTTAACTTTTTTGATGATAAATTAAAAAAAGTTTAATAACGAGTTAGTCCAAGAGAAGCATTTTGTAAGTACAAAATGCTTTTTTTATGCATTCTACTTATCTATAATACCCTATTATTTAAAAACATTACATTTGCAAAAAAATAATTGGTATGCAACATATAGAATTAATGGCACCTGCCGGAAATTTTGAATCGCTTCAAGCAGCATTGGATAATGGAGCAGATTCAGTTTATTTTGGTGTTGAGCAATTGAACATGCGTGCAAGGGCATCAATTAATTTTACGCTTGATGACCTTCCTGAAATCTCAAAAAGATGTAAAGCGAAAAATGTGCGCAGCTATTTAACATTAAACACCATTATTTACGACCATGATCTTTCTATAGTAAAAACTCTTGTGGAAAAGGCAAAAGAAGCAGATATTTCCGCGGTAATAGCAATGGATCAAGCAGTCATTGCCATAGCAAGAGAAGTTGGATTGGAAGTTCATATATCTACTCAAATAAACATAACAAACATACAAACCGTAAAGTTTTATTCCATGTTTGCGGACACAATTGTATTAAGCCGGGAGTTGAGTTTAAGGCAAGTGAAGAAAATTACAGAACAAATAGAGAAAGACCAAATTAAAGGACCAGGCGGAAGACTTATAGAAATTGAAATATTTGGCCATGGAGCACTTTGTATGGCAGTTTCGGGGAAATGCTATATGAGTTTACATTCCCAGAATTCATCTGCAAACAGAGGGGCTTGTAAACAAAACTGTCGAAAAAAATACACAGTTATAGATCAAGAAACTGGATTTGAAATGGAACTTGATAATGAGTACATCATGTCACCGAAAGACCTTTGTACGATCGACTTTTTAGACCAGGTAGCAGATGCAGGCATAAAGGTTTTAAAGATTGAAGGAAGAGGTAGGGCTCCGGAATATGTAGCCAAGGTGATCAAATGCTATAGAGACGCTATTGATAGTGTTGCCAACGGGTCCTATGATAAGGAAAAAGTAATATCATGGATGCAGGAACTGGAAAAAGTCTATAATCGTGGGTTTTGGAATGGTTATTATTTAGGTCAAAAACTAGGAGAATGGAGCAAGGGTTCGGGATCGCATGCTACTCAAAAGAAAGTTTATATAGGCAAAGGCATGCATTTTTATACGAAATCCAAGATTGGAGAATTTAAAATTGAAGCCTATGATATATCCATTGGAGATACCATCTTAATACAGGGACCTACAACCGGAGCCCAAGAGTTGGAAGTAAGAGAAATGCTTGTAAATGATGAAAAATTGAAAAAAGGCACTAAAGGAGATTCTATAACAATTCCTTTAGAATTCAGAATAAGACCATCGGATAAATTATACAAAATTGTTCAAAACAAAGTGGAAGCCTAATGGTTGTAGTCACTTTGCAGCGAAATAAATGTATTGGATGTAATTACTGTGTAGAGTTAGCCCCAGAGCAGTTCCAAATGTCCAAAAAGGATGGTAAATCTGTCTTGTTAAGATCTCAAGACAAAAAGGGTTTCCACACTGTTAAATCTAATGATGATTTTATCTTTGACGATTGTGATAAAGCCGCCAAGGCTTGTCCGGTAAAGATAATAAGTGTTAAATCCATATAACAAGTTTAGCATTTTCTTTATTTTTAAGTAATAATCTTATCTTTACATCAATTATTTTATTAATCGTCTTCTGAGGATTTTTTAAAATTCATCAGAATCAATATATATCCATACATATGGCTTGTAACAGTTGTACAACTGAAAAAAGCGGCCTGCCAAAGGGCTGTAAAAATAACGGAACATGCGGAACTGACAGTTGTAATAAATTAACTGTGTTCGATTGGCTTGCAAATATGTCTCTTCCAGCAGGCGAAAAATCCTTTGATTATGTTGAAGTTAGATATAAGAACGGGCGAAAATTGTACTACAAGAACACCGAAAAATTAACGCTTTCTATTGGCGATATAGTCGCTACACAAGCACAATCCGGACATGATATTGGAATGGTAACCCTTACTGGTGAACTGGTTAGGATTCAAATGAAACGAAAAAACATAGAAATTGATGGTGAGGAAGTACTGAAGGTTTACAGGAAAGCCACCCAAAAAGATATAGATGTTTGGCATAAATCTCGAGATAAAGAAGAAGATATGAAGGTTAAAGCAAGACAATTTGCAATTGACTTGAAACTTCAAATGAAAATCTCGGATATAGAATATCAAGGAGATGGAAGCAAAGCAACCTTCTATTACACAGCCGAGGAACGTGTGGATTTTAGGGAGTTGATAAAAGTGTTCGCAAGAGAGTTTAGGACACGGATTGAAATGAAACAGGTTGGGTTTCGTCAGGAAGCTTCGAGGTTAGGCGGAATCGGTTCTTGTGGCCGTGAGCTCTGTTGCTCTACTTGGCTAACAGATTTCAGATCTGTAAGTACTTCCGCTGCAAGATATCAGCAATTATCTCTAAACCCTCTAAAACTTGCAGGTCAGTGCGGAAAACTTAAATGCTGTTTAAATTATGAACTGGATGCATATATGGATGCTTTAAAGGAGTTTCCTAAAACCGATGTAAAGCTTATTACAGAAAAAGGAACTGCTGTATGCCAGAAAATAGATATTTTCCAGGGATATATGTGGTTTACGTATGAAGGTGAATGGACGAATTGGCATAAGCTAAGGACTACTCAGGCAAATGAGATTATTGATCTAAATAATAAAAATCAAAAGGTAGTAAGTCTAGAAGAATATGCATCAGATCTTATAGCCGATACTAAAGAACAGTTTGAGAACGTTGTGGGTCAGGATAGCCTGACAAGATTTGATAGTCCAAAGCGAAGGTCTAAACGTAAAAATAATAAGAAAAGGAAGCACAGAAGAAAACCGAACCGAAATAATAATAATAATGCGAGTTAAATTAGTATTAGGATTTTTGTTTGTTTTTTTGGTTTTTAGCGCTTGTGACTCGAATAGAGTTTATGATGAGTATAAAACTCTACCAAATCAGTGGAATAAAGACTCTATAATTACGTTTAATGTTAATCCACCAGATTCTACAGATGCATACAATGTTTTTGTGAATTTAAGAAACACTAATGAGTACAAATACAGTAATCTGTTCTTAATCGTCTCTACTAAATTCCCTAACGGGAAGGTAATTACAGATACTTTAGAGTACAGGATGACCAATCCTAACGGGGAGTTCTTAGGCACAGGATTTTCAGATATAAAGGAAAACAAATTATGGTATAAAGAGGATATTGTATTTCAGGAATCGGGAGAATATAAATTTACTGTACAACATGCTATGAGGGAGAATGGAAAAGTTGATGGCGTTATAAATCTTGAAGGTATAGTTGATGTCGGTATAAGAATAGAAAACAGTTTTAAATAAAAATGACAGCAAAAAAACAAGCAAAGTCTACTTCAGATTTTAGTAAATACGTTCGTTGGTTTTGGATTCTTTTTTTAGGAGGAATATTAGCGGTGGTGCTGATATTTTCTTTGGCGTCTATGGGTGTATTAGGAGAAATGCCAGATCACACGCAACTAGAAAACCCTGAAACCAATTTAGCCACAGAGATCATATCTTCAGATGGTGAAACACTAGGTAAGTTTTACTTTAACGATAACAGAACCCCTGTTGGATATGATGAGCTTCCAAAACATTTAGTTGATGCTCTTATAGCTACTGAAGATGCAAGATATCATGATCATGCCGGGATTGATGCCAGAGGAACTATTAGAGCCTTTGCTTTTCTTGGAAGCAGAGGTGGAGCCAGTACGATCTC
>CAJIBV010000012.1_pt1 | contig 13508 bp, 14 predicted proteins | sample 9199431 | NCBI WGS metagenome assembly CAJIBV01 (sample SAMEA7708314, study PRJEB35096) | sediment metagenome | biome: marine neritic benthic zone biome [ENVO:01000025]; feature: sediment [ENVO:00002007]; material: shallow marine sediment [ENVO:03000034] sea grass bed [ENVO_01000059] ...
TCTTTGTAATAACTGGAAAAGGAGAAGCTACCAAACGATATATAAAATTGGGTAGTCGTAACCCTAGTTATTATCAAGTACTGGAAGGGTTAAATGAAGGTGATGAAATTATTACATCTTCTTATGATCAATTTAAAAATTATGAATCAATCAAAATAAATTAAAATAAAAAGAACATGATTAAATTAAACAAGCTTACGAAAGTATACCGAACAGATGAAATTGAGTCAACTGCTTTAAACGAGGTTTCATTTGAAATTAAAAAAGGAGAGTTTGTCTCCGTAATGGGACCATCTGGCTGTGGAAAATCTACATTGTTAAACATTCTAGGAATGTTAGATAAACCAGAGAGCGGCAGTTATGAATTCAATGGTATGGAAGTAAGTAAACTGAACGAAAAAGGACGCTCTTTAAAACGCAAAGGTAACATTGGTTTTATATTCCAAAACTTTAATTTGATTGACGAATTAACTGTTTTTGAAAATATTGAATTACCATTAATTTATAATAAGGTAAGTACATCTGAACGTAAGAAGAGAGTTAATGAGCTAATAGAGAAAATAGGTATAGCACATAGAGCTTCACACTTTCCACAACAACTTTCCGGGGGGCAACAACAAAGAGTTGCTGTAGCCAGAGCCTTAATTACAAGGCCGAATTTAATTTTAGCAGATGAACCAACAGGTAATCTCGATAGCGCTCATGGAAATGAAGTCATGGAATTATTGTGTGAATTAAATGAAGAAGGAACTACTATTGTGATGGTAACACACTCCTCTCACGATGCTAGTTATTCTGAGAGAACGATAAATCTATTGGATGGACAAATTGTTTCTCAAAAGAAAAGTAATTTGACACAAGCGGCTGTTTAATTTAATTATCAAAAAAGATGTTTAAGAATTATTTAAAAGTAGCATTTAGAAGCCTCAATAAAAATAGGATTTATGCAATAATTAATATTTTAGGACTTGCCTTAGGATTGGCTATTACCATTCTTGTTTTTCTGTTTGTTAAAGATGAAACCAGTTATGAAAAACACTGGAACGGATATGACAGGATCTATAGAACTGGAATAAAAGCTGATTTAATGGGACAAAAAATGGATGCTCCCATTTCACCAAGTCCTATGGCAAATACATTACGAACAGAGTTTAGTGAAGTTGAATCTGCAACTCGAATACAAGCTGTTAGACAAGAGATTTTAATGCGTTATGAACAAAATAAAGTTTACATCCAGAATGGAGTTTATGCCGACAGTACTTTTTTTAAGTTATTCGATTATGAATTTGTTCATGGTAATCCTGAAACTGCATTAAAAGAAAACAATTCAATAGTATTGACAGAGGAAACAGCTTCCAAACTATTTAGAGATAAGAATGCAATGGGTGGTATAGTAAATTACGATAACCGTCGTGATTATATAGTTACCGGCATTGTTAAAGAACCAAAAGGTCATGCTCATTTCAAATTTGATATGTTTATGGCACAAAATGATATTCAGAATGTTTGGTTGTCAAATAACTTCTATACGTATTTTAAACTTAAAGAGGGTTCAAACTTTGAAGACTTCAAAGTTAAAATGACGGACAACTTTATGAAAAAAATTGAACCCGATGTAGAACGGTTTTTAAAGATTAATGTAGAAGAATTTTTAGAACAAGGAAATAATTTTGAGTATCAATTGCAACCATTAAAGGACATCCATTTACATTCTAAAAAAGATTGGGAAATTAGACAAAATGGAAATATTATTTACATCTATGTATTTATAGGAATAGCACTTTTAGTAATATTAATTGCGGGTATCAATTTTATGAATTTGTCCACGGCTCGATCCGGTAAGAGGGCAAAAGAAGTAGGAGTGCGAAAAGTAACAGGTGCTTCGAGAAGAATGTTGATCGTTCAATTTTTAACAGAATCAGTTATTCAGAGTTTTCTTGCCTTGTTTTTAGCATTTATTCTTGTCGAATTATTTTTACCTGGATTCAATAATGTAATGGAAACAGATCTTAATATGTTCAACGATCATTTAAATCAGACTATTTTATTCTCCTTAGTTGTTACTCTAGTATATGGGTTATTTGCTGGAAGCTATCCTGCATTTTTCCTCTCAAAATTTAGACCTATAAACGTTTTAAAAGGGGATTTTACTAAAACAAAGGGAGGTGCATTATTAAGAAAAGCGCTTGTTGTAACCCAGTTTACAGCTTCTATTGTATTAATAATTGCCATGATAATAATATTTAAACAAATTTCATATTTGCATAATAAGGATATAGGTTTTGAGGGAGAGCAAGTTTTAGTCGTTCCTCTTCAAACTGACCAAATGACAGAGAGTTTTAGAAATTACAAGGATATTTTTCTTAAGAATAGTAAAGTGATGAGTGTCTCAAGAGCATCTTATTTTCCAGGAGATACACCTAACCAAAACATGTTTTTTATTGAAGGAAGTGAAGAACAATTTCCATTGTGGAATATGGAAGTGGACTATGATTTTTTTAAGACTTTAAATATTGAACTATTGGAAGGTAGGTTATTTGAAAGAGAAAAAGAGTCAGATTCGGCGAGATATTTCATACTTAATGAAACTGCTATGAAAAATTTAAATATTGATAACCCAATTGGGAGACGTATGGGGACTTTTATTAATCAACAAGGCGATCAAGGTTTTGGTAATATAATTGGTGTTGTAAAAGATTTTCATATTGAAGGGTTCAATCAACCAATAAGACCAATGGTACTGTCCGTAAGTAATAATGTCTGGTTTGCCGCATTTAAAATAGCTCCTGACAATATGAATTTCACTATTGAGTATATAGAAACAGAGTGGAACAAATTGGAACCAACACACCCTTTCAGGTATTCTTTTTTAGATCAAAAATTTGGTGCTTTACTCAGACAACAGGAGAATTTCGGAACTATGTTCCTATTCTTGACAATTCTAGCCATCATAATATCGGCTATGGGATTGTACGGATTAGCTTCTTATACCGCCGAACAAAGAACAAAGGAGATTGGAATTCGCAAGGTTTTAGGCGCTACAGTTGGTCAAATAATGAAAATGTTAACAAAGGACTTTATGAAGTTAGTACTAATTGCAAATGTTTTTGCTTGGCCAATTACTTATTTGCTTGCTAAGGATTGGCTATCTAATTTTTCGTATCAAATAGATCTTCCTATACTTCCATTTGTTTTAGCGACTGTACTTGCGTTAATAATAGCATTAATAACAGTAAGTTCACAGGCTTTCGTGGCTGCTAATTCAGATCCAGTGGATGCATTGAAATACGAATAGTATTAATTTAATCAAGTTCCAACCAATTAATTAGCAAAAACCGATACAATTGTGTCGGTTTTTTTGTTTTATTTTAGCAGGATGAGCAGACCACTTACCGAACAGGAATTGCATAATTTAGCCATGAACCACGTTGGCAAGGAACTCGAAAAAAGAGGATTTGAGTTTGTGGCAGTAAATAGTAAGCTTAAGAAGCATCCTCAATTTGTTTGTATTGATAAGAATAGCCAATATTACTTCGTTATTGTAAAAACAGTAATTCTTCCGGAAAATCCGAATAATTATGATATGGTTTGGATGGAAACTTTTAAGAAACATGCCAGAGAAAAAGATGCCAAAGTACTATTTGCGGGAGTAGGATTGGGGAATCCTAATGGAGATAGTCTTCCAATTTATTTAAACGAAGAATATTTAATTGAATACAACGGAATTCAGTTTATAGAGACTAATTATAACTAAATGAAATATACTTTATCAGCGATCATCTTTTTATTCTTATTTGTTTCATGCAAGCACGAAATAATTAAGTCCACAAAAATTGTTGGAAATGTTTTTGGAACCACCTATTCAGTAATATACCATTCCGAAAAAGGCTTAAATTTTGAGCGTCAATTTGATAGTTTGTTCCATGTAATTAATAGGTCTGTGTCTACATACCAATCCAATTCAATAATTTCTAAAATAAACAGAAATGAAGCTGTAGAGTTAGATGAACATTTCATCAATGTATTTGATGCTTCAAAAACCATTTATAATAAAACAAATGGATTATTTGATCCTACAATTGGCGTCATGGTAAATGCCTGGGATTTTGGACCTGAGGGAACCATAGAATATCTGGACAGTTTAAAGATTAAGAGATTAATGAAGAGCGTTGATTTCAATAAAGTGACTAGATCGGGAAATACTATTACAAAGGAAAACAAGGAGACCTATTTAGATTTTAACGCTATTGCAAAAGGATATGCTGTCGATGTTGTTTCAGATTTTTTGCAGGAACGTGGAATAACTAATTATTTAGTTGAAATTGGAGGAGAAATAAGAGCTAAAGGAATTAACATAAAAAAACAAAAAGATTGGAAAATCGGCGTTGAGAACCCGAATTTTGATGGTTCCCAAAGCATTTTAAAGGCCATAAGTTTAAAAGATGAAGCAATGGCTACGTCTGGTATCTATAGAAAGTTCAAGATCGATTCTCTCGGAAATAGATATTCCCATATAATTGATACTAAGACAGGCTATCCAAGTAAAACAAACGTCCTGAGTGTTTCGGTAATTGCTCGAGATTGCATAACTGCTGATGCTTATGCTACCGCATTTAAAGCCATGGGAATCGAAAATGTATCACATTTTCTTCAATCACACCCGGAGCTTAAAGCCTTCTTAATTTATGAAAATGATAAAGGTGAATTTGAAACTTTGTCTCTTAATGGTTTTCCTAAATCTTAAGGTTTATATACTACCGGAATAATCTCACCAATTGCTAAGCGAAATTTTTTAATCTCTTCTTCAGTCAAAGTTGATGTATAATCAACTTCATCAACTTTAAACCCTACACTTCTCAATTTATTAAAATAATCTTTTCCATAAATTCTAACATGGTCGTATTGGCCAAAAATCTTAGCGCGTTCCTTTTTATCTGTAATGGTTTTATCCTCAAAAGTTGTTTCTCGTGACAAGTCCTGGGGAATTTGAAAAATCCCCCAACCTCCTGATTTTAAAACACGAAATAATTCTTTCAACGCTTTGGTATCATCAGGTATATGTTCTAAAACATGATTGCATAAAATAACATCAAACTCATTGTCTTTAAAAGGTAAATTGCAAATGTCAGCTTTAACCTCAGCTAATGGGGAACTTAAATCGGTAGTGACATATTCCAGGTTCTTCATTTTCTTAAAGCGTTTATAGAAGGCTTGTTCCGGGGCAAAGTGTAATACTTTAAGTTGTGATCTAAAGAATTCGGTATCATTTTTTAAATACAACCAAAGTAATCTATGTCTTTCTAAAGATAGAGTAGATGGAGACAAGACATTCTCACGCTGTTCACCATAGCCATAAGGTAAAAACGTCTTAAAGCTTTTACCGTCAATAGGATCAGTGAACTTATTTCCTTTTAAAAAGAACGATAGTATTGGACTTATATAGTAACTTAAACGAATTAACGTAGGTCGAGGAATAAGGTTTAATAATAATTTAAAGACTTTTTTCACTACTTATAATCTTCTCTCACTGGACAAAACACATCAGACAGTTTGCAGTTAGTAATTGCCTTTCCTCCATGAATAATATTTGAAGGAATCTTAACCAGCATTCCAGGCTTAAAAATTTTAGTTTCTCTTCCTACAGTCATTTCAAATTCACCTTCTATAACCTGAGTTGTTTGTTCATGGTCATGAGAATGTAAGGGGATTGAAGCACCGGCTTCCACTTCCCAAAAACCCAAAGTAAAAGATTGCATATGCACAAAGCGACCATGATATCCTTTAATAATTTCTTTAGGTTCAATATCCGAAATATTCATTTTTTACAATATTAGTTCTTTATGTCTAAACTCTTTTTCTTCATCACTCTCAACGCCTAAAGCTTCATAGATGTAGGCAAAGGTTGATAGTAATTCTGGTTTTCCATCTACTATGGCTACATTATGTTCAAAATGAGCACTTGGTTTTTTATCTTGTGTGGTAATGGTCCAACCATCTCGGTGCTGTTTAATTTTGTGTGTGCCCATATTGATCATGGGCTCAATAGCAACGACTTGGCCTTCAACAAATTTTTTTCCTTTACCTCTTCTACCATAATTAGGCATTTCAGGATCTTCATGCATTTTCTTACCTAAGCCATGTCCAACTAATTCTCTAACCACTCCATATCCATATGTCTCACAGTGTTTTTGGATTGCAAAGCCTACGTCTCCTACTCTGTTGCCAATTTTAAATTCGCGAATCCCAATATATAAGGATTCTTTTGTGACCTCTAGAAGCTTTTTAGTTTCAACACCAACTTCACCTACTTCAAAAGTATAAGCATGATCGCCGTAGAATTCATTTTTTATGGCCCCACAATCAATAGAAATAATATCTCCCTCAATTAAAGGTTCTTTGTTTGGTATTCCATGTACAACTTGCTCATTGGGGCTAACGCACAAAGTATTCGGGAAATCGTACAAGCCTAAAAATCCGGGAACGGCGCCATGGTCTCTTATAAATTCTTCGGCCAGGTTATCTAAATGTAATGTGGTGACACCTGGCTTCACTTCTTTGGCAAGCATGCCAAGAGTCTTAGATACGATCAGGGCACTTTCGCGCATTAACTCTATTTCTTCTCTCGTTTTTACTACAATCATCCGTATGAAAAATTATCGCAAATATACTTAAAATTAATATGCAATCTTTTTAATAATAAATGACTTTAGACAGTTTTTATAAAGACTATTTGTAATAATTTTGTTCTCTAAAATTTTGAGAAATGTATAAAGCAGTAAGCGCTGAAGACGCAGTAAAAGTAATTAAATCAAACGATAGAGTTTATATCCACGCGGCAGCTGCGGCACCACAAATATTAATAAATGCTATGGCAGCACGTCATGAGGAACTGAGAAATGTAGAGGTTTGCCACTTGCATCTGGAAGCCGATACACCGTATGCAAATCCGGAATATAAAGATAGTTTTCATGTTAATTCCTTTTTTATTGGAAGAAATGTGCGTCATACAATAAAAGGAGGAAATGGTTCTTACACACCTGTTTTTTTAAGCGAGGTTCCATTATTGTTTAAAAGAAATATTGTGCCTTTAGATATAGCCCTGATACATGTGTCTGTTCCTGACAGGCATGGCTATTGTTCTTTAGGAGTTTCTGTTGAAGCCTGTTTAGCAGCAATTGATAATGCAAATATTGTAATAGCGCAGGTAAACAAGCAGATGCCGAGAACTCATGGAGATGGAATTATACATGTTACGGAAATAAATTTATTTGTCGAGTCTGATGAACCAATTCCAACTTTGGGAGTTACAACACCAACCGAAATAGAACAACGTATAGGTGATAATGTTGCAAGCCTAATTGAAGATAGAAGCACCCTGCAAATGGGAATAGGTAATATTCCAAATGCAGTTCTATCTAAATTAACAAATCATAAAGATCTTGGTTTGCATACGGAAATGTTTTCTGATGGTGTGATCGATCTTATTTTAAATAATGTAATAAACGGGAACTATAAAGGAGTTGTTCCCGGAAGAGCGACAACCACATTTTTAATGGGCTCTAAACGATTATATGATTATGTTGATGATAATCCTTTCGTAGAAATGAGGTCTTGTGATTATGTGAACGATGGTGGAATTATCAGAGAAAATCCAAGAATGGTAGCAATTAACTCTGCCATAGAAGTCGATTTAACAGGACAAGTTTGTGCGGATTCTATTGGATCTAAAATGTATTCAGGGGTTGGGGGTCAAATGGATTTTATAAGGGCAGCCTCACTGAGTGAAGGAGGTAAAGCAATTATTGCGCTACCATCTGTCACAAAAAAAGGGATTAGTAGAATTGTTCCAAGTCTTAAACCAGGAGCTGGAGTTGTAACAACAAGGGCTCATGTGCATTACATTATTACAGAATACGGTATTGCCAATTTATATGGAAAAACAATTAAACAACGTGTTAAGGCTTTAGTGAATGTTGCACACCCTGATCATAGAGAATCACTGGAAAAAGAATATTTCGAACTGATATAATTATTTTTTGAATAAAGAAAAGAATCCTTTCTTTTTTGGAGGCTCCTTTATTTCGGGCTTCATATTCGTCAGCATTTGGTAAATTTCGCCCCAACCATAAACGCCACCAATATTTCGGTCATCAATAAACAGATCCGCCATTATTTTTCTGCTGACATCACCATTGAATTCTTCTTCCGGAAAACTCTTATTGACAGCGTAAAACTCAATACCATTTATTCTACAAAATTGGACTGCATCCTCTAACTTATTATTGCACCTATAAGTCCATAAAATGAGTCGATGACCATCTTGTTGTAATCGTTTCAAAGTTTCAAATGCGAATATCCGGGGTTCACCAATTCCTGGATATGCATCCTCTACGATGGTACCATCAAAATCAACTGCTATAATAAGTTTATCCCGAGAAATCATTTGGAATTATAAATTTGGTGCTAAAATAATCATTTATTAGTTATTCGGCATAGGCATGCTTATAGTCATTACCAGATAATATCTGAAGCATATCTTTTTCAAGGGATTCTATTGGATATTCTACAATCCTATTCAACTCTTTCCCATCTTTATAAAAAATAAAAGTAGGAACATTGGTTATATTAAGCCCTTGCTCTGATTGCTGAGGAGTTGTTTTTTCTCTGCTTACTGCATAAATTTTATGCTTTTTCGATTTAAACCCAATAGAATCCAATATCTTCAAAAAGGCTGGGGTTTCCCGTTTACTATCACCACACCAGGTACCCATAAAAGTTAAAATTTGAACATCCTTAGACAGAGAACTTAATTCTTTAAGAGCAGATTCATCTAATTTATAATCCTGATAATTAGGATTAAACCATTCACTATATGGTTCTTGGTTAAATCCATCCTCATCAGCTAGACCAAGCAGAATTACTGTATCCTTATATGGCACCGAGACATTTAATTCTTTGTTAGATTTGCAAGATGTTAAAATAACCAAGGCTAAAACAATTATAACATTTTTCATAGCTGTAAAATTATAGAAGTGAATGCTGGGTCATAGCTTCCGGTTGCTCGATTCCCATTAATTCTAAAATAGTTGGAGCGATATCACCTAAAATCCCATCTTTAATATTTTTTAATTCTTTGTCTATTAAAATTATTGGTACCGGATTGGTAGTATGCGCTGTGTGAGGTGTTCCGTCAGGATTCACCATTGTTTCACAATTGCCATGGTCTGCAATTAAAATGGTTGTATAATCATTTTCCAATGCAGCAGCTATAACATCTTTTACACATTCATCAACAGCTTCGCAGGCTTTAATAGCCGCTTCCATTACCCCTGTATGGCCTACCATATCACCATTTGCAAAATTCAGACAAACAAAATTCACTTCCCCTTTTTTTAATTCTGGAACAAGAGAATCTCTAAGTTCATAGGCACTCATTTCTGGTTTAAGATCGTAAGTTGCTACCTTTGGTGAATTCCTTAAAATTCGTGTTTCCCCTTCAAAAGGTTCTTCTTGCCCCCCTGAAAAGAAAAATGTAACATGGGGATATTTTTCCGTTTCAGCAATACGAATCTGTTTCTTATTCTCTTTGGATAAGACTTCTCCTAAAGTTTCTGTTAAATTCTCTTTATTGAAAATTACATTAATACCTTCAAATGATTCGTCATAATTCGTCATGGTCACATAATGCAGATTTAGCTTATGCATATTGTGCTCGTGGAAATCCTTTTGGGTTAAAGCTTCTGTCACTTGCCTTCCTCTATCAGTTCTGAAGTTGAAGAAAATAACAACGTCTCCGTCTTTTATCGTTGTAAGAGGTTGATTATTTTCATCTACCATGACAATAGGTTTTATGAATTCATCCGTTACATCATTGTCATAGCTTTTCTTTATTGTTGAAGTCGCATTCGATGAATTTTCCCCCAAACCATTCACCATAGCACCATAAGCCAATTTAACTCGTTCCCAACGTTTATCCCTGTCCATGGCATAATAACGACCGGTCACAGTGGCCAGTTTGCCTGTGGTTTTTTTCATATGATCTTCCAGATCAATAACAAATCCATAACCTGATTTTGGATCAACATCTCGTCCATCTGTAAAGGCATGAACAAAAGTATTTGTTAACCCATGGTTGTTAGCTGCTTCCAGAAGCCCTTTAATGTGATTGATATGTGAATGAACACCTCCATCACTTAAGAGCCCAAGAAAGTGAACATCCTTGTCATTAGATTTAGCATATTCAAAGGCATTTTGTAGAACAGGTTCATTGACAAGAGTATTGTTTTTAACAGCTAAATTTATTTTTACCAAATCCTGATAAACTATACGTCCGGCACCAAGATTCATATGCCCAACTTCACTGTTACCCATTTGTCCTTCAGGTAGTCCCACATGCAACCCATCAGTTCTTAAACTGGCGCTAGCATACTTTGTATATAGGGAATCTATAAAAGGTGTTTCGGCATTATCTATAGCAGAAACTTTCGGGTCTGGGGATTTTCCCCATCCATCCAAGATCATTAGAATAACTTTTTTGTGCATTACTTATAATTTAAGTCACAAAGATAAAAACAAAAGTCCTGTTTAGGCAGGACTTTATGATGAATTTACGATAACCTTTTAGTAGCCTCTGTATTTCTCTATGGCCTCCTGAATTTTCTCTATTCTGTTATCAGGATCTGGGTGCGTACTCTGGAATTCAGGAACTCTATTTGGCCCTGCGGCTGCTTTTAGTATCTTCATAACGCCTATCATTTCTTCTGGATTGTAGCCAGCTTTTAACATAAAACGGACACCGAGGTCATCACTTTCCAACTCGTCATCCCTTCCATTGGTTAATAGGGTTTGCTGTCCTATTCCACTGATTAATCCTCCCATATCTGCACCTACGGATGCACCTGTGGAAACTGTTCTCCAAAATTCGGTTTCACCTATTCTTTCGGCAGAATGTTTTCCTAATACATGACCAATTTCATGACCTAAAACACCTGCAAGTTGATCTTCGTTCTCTAATTTAGATAATAAAGCATAGGTTATAAAGATCTGACCTCCAGGAAGCGCAAATGCATTTATAGTTTTTTGATCTGCCAAAAGATGAAATTCATACTTATAAGGTGTGTCTTTTGCAATACTTGAGTACACCAGTTTGTTTCCAACCTGATCTACTAGTGCTTGCGCCTGGGCATCTGGGTGCAAACCGCCATGTTGTTGTGCCATTTGAGGAGCACTTTGGATTCCTATAGCTATTTCCTGATCTGGAGACATAGTTATGGTTTGTTTCCTTCCAGTATAAGGATTTACTTCTTGATTACTGCATTTCTGAATAAATGCAAACCCTACGATTGCTACTCCTATTAATAGGCGAATTTTGAATTTATTACTTCTCATTTACAGTAGTTTAAGTGCTTAAATGTACAAAAGTTAAGATAAAAGTTTTGGATTAATGTCTAAAATATTATGCTTTATATAACCTTGTATGAAATCTTCTGAGAAAGTATCCTTACCCATTATGTCTTCATTTTTAAGTATTTTCAATATGTCTAGTTTATTGAATTCCTTTAAATAAATTTTGCTAAGTGGTTTATAAGAATAATGCCATGGTTCATATTTAAATCCTTTTCTTTTTTCATTATCTGTGTAAACCAAATAGAATCCAAAGGAATTAGCATTTTTATCCATCCATTTCTTTAATTTATCGTAAGGACCTCTTCCTTCGAAATGTCTTGTCAGAAGTACATTTTTGGGCTGTTCAGGAATCCCATCGATGATATCCATATCTGCTCCCCAGTGATGTCTGGAAGTTCCGGGTATTGTTGAATATTCAATTATTTTTTGGATTGCATCCGATGCCGACAATCCTTGTTTTGTGAACGTTTTGAACTTGCGATTCCAAATCCTTTTCTGATGGTTAAAGTCTCTGTAACCGGATACTACCTGAATATTAATATTCTCCTTTAAAGCTTCATCCCTCATTCTTATGAATGCTTTATAAGCCTCTTTTCTAAGTTTTAAACCATCTCCATAAAGTTCTGGAGAACCTTTACCGATTAGTTCATTAGTGTCAATTGCAGATAATGTAAATGAATAAGAAGGTAAGGTAGTGATTGCCAAACCGGTGAGCGAGCTTATTTTAATAAAAGATCTTCTTTTCATAATGATTTATACATAGTGAAATGTAATCCTATTTTAGGAATAGCAAAAGGTTTGCCAATTTTTTTAAAACCATGCTTTTCATAAAAATTTAATGCTATTTCTCTTGCATTACACCAAACAATGCTTGCTTTTCTTTTCTTTAAAATTTCCTCTCCCTTTTTAATAAGCAATTTCCCGAATCCTCTTTTTTGATAACTTTTTAAAACTGCCATACCTCTTAATTGATATTGATTCCCTTTCAATTCACGATAATCCCTTTTAATATATGTTATTACTCCGAGTAATTCATCTAAAACATATAAACCCAGATGAAACGAGTCCGGATCATCATCTTGATCAAATACGCAATCTTCAATTGGTCTCCCTGCTCTTAATATAGGATGTCGAACTATATAGGTGTCTTTAGAAGGTATTTTCTTTATGCTCAAATATGGATTTTCAATTTTGTATAAATTTGCCGGAATCCCATCATAGTCAAACTGTTTTATGTATTGCATACCGCATTTTTCAATCACTTTATGCGAGTTGTAGTTTTCAACATGAGCATGGGCATATATTTCTATTAATTTAAGATCCTTAAACCCATAATCGATACTAGCTTTTGCTGCTTCCGTAGCATAACCTTTATTCCAATATTTTTTATAAAATCTAAAACCAACTTCAACAATTTTTTTATCCGGATGATATTTAAGACCACACCAGCCTAATAACTCATCCGTATTTTTTAAACACACGGCCCATCGACCCATATTATTTTTCTTATACTCTTCATAAGTTTTAAGAAAATTTAATGCTTCTCCCAAACTATTAAATGGGTCATCACCGGTAAATTCGATTACATCAGGATCATTGTTTATTTCGAAGAAATGTATCGAATCCTTTTCCGTAAATTCCCTTAAATAAATTCGTTCAGTTTGTATGATTATTTTCATTTATCAAACTTAATTATTTTTACTCTTGAATTATAATTTAATTAACTTCACTAAAAGACTATGTCATATACATTTAAGATTCTAGATCCGAAAGAAATAAATTCAGTAATTCCGTTGGTTAGGGAGTTATCAGAAAATGATATTTCAGAATCGGTTTTAAAGATTCGTTTCTCGGAAATGGTTACTCAAAATTATGAATGTGCAGTTATTTGCCATAATGATGATTTAATTGGGGTCACTGGCTTGTGGTATTGTACACGTCATTATTCTGGTAAAAGCGTAGAATTAGATCATGTTATTATTAATAAACAACATAGAAATAAAGGTCTAGGAATTAAGTTTATGATGTGGATAGAGCGTTATGTTAAGAATAAAGGTTATGAAGCATTGGAATTAAACACATATGTGCAAAATTATCCATCA
>CAJIBV010000047.1_pt1 | contig 13399 bp, 9 predicted proteins | sample 9199431 | NCBI WGS metagenome assembly CAJIBV01 (sample SAMEA7708314, study PRJEB35096) | sediment metagenome | biome: marine neritic benthic zone biome [ENVO:01000025]; feature: sediment [ENVO:00002007]; material: shallow marine sediment [ENVO:03000034] sea grass bed [ENVO_01000059] ...
ATCTATTTTGCTTTTCATGTATTTTGGGGAATGAATTATTATAGAATACCACTTAATGAATCCCTGAAATTGGACACGGAATATACAACGGATCAGCTAGTGGATGTAACCAAACGATTAATTACTAAAGTAAATACCATTCATCTGAAAATTACGGACAACGATAGTGTTAAAGTTGTTATGCCTTTTACAAAAGAAGAAATCCTGAAAAAGGCTCCTGAAGGCTATGAAGTCCTGCAGTCAACGTATCCATATTTAAAATACTATCCTGTTAGTATTAAAAAATCCTTGTTTAGCATTCCCTTAACGTACATGGGTTTTAGCGGTTATCTAAATCCCTTAACTAACGAAGCCCATGTGGATGCATTAATTCCAGTGTATAAATTTCCAACCACGACTTGCCATGAAATTGCACATCAGTTAGGTTATGCTGCAGAAAATGAAGCAAATTTTATGGGCTGTTTGGCATCTATTCACAACGAAGATATTTATTTCGTGTATTCTGGTTATGCGTTTGCCTTGAGGTATTGTGTTAATGAAGTTTATAATAGAGATCCTATTTTATTTAAAGAGTTGGTTGAAATGATTAATAAAGGTGTCAGAAAAAATTATAAAGAAGTACGCGATTTTTGGGATCAATATAAGAATCCATCAGAACCTTTATTTAAATCGACGTATAATGCCTACCTGGAAGCTAACGAACAAGAAGGAGGCTTGGATAGCTACAATTATGTTGTAGATTTAATGGTTCATTATTTTGAAGATAAAGTTTAATATGATCAAACATATTTCAAGCATACATAACCCAGTTGTAAAACAATGGTTGGCCTTAAAGGAAAAATCAAGGTCTCGAAAACGATCGGGTTTATTTTTAATAGAAGGGCTTAGGGAGATAAATTTGGCATTAAAAGGCGGTTATTCGATTGAAACTGTAATTTATAACCCAGATCTAATAACGATTGACGAGATTAGAAAAGTAAATATTAGTTATAATGAAATTGTTGAAGTGACTCCAGATCTATATCAAAGATTGGCTTATCGAGAATCCACACAAGGTATCATTGCAGTGTCCAAATCCAAGCAATTAACACTTGACTCTTTAGAGATTAATAAGACTAAACCTTTAATATTAGTAGCCGAAGCTCCCGAAAAACCAGGAAACCTAGGAGCATTATTACGAACAGCAGATGCGGCAAATTTAGATGCTGTAATAATTGCTAATCCTATCTCCGATCTTTATAATCCTAATGTAATTCGATCCAGTGTCGGCTGTGTTTTCACAAATCAGATTGCCATTGGAAACACTATGGAGGTTATCAATTATCTTAAAACTAAAAAAATTAAAATATTTTGTGCTGCACTAGACCAAACAGCAAAATATAATGTGCAAGATTTTAAGGAAGCAACTGCTATAGTTGTGGGTACTGAGGCAAGCGGACTTACTGCTGCGTGGTTGGAAAATTCTAGTCAAAACATTATAATACCCATGGGCGGTGAAATAGATTCATTAAATGTTTCTGTTGCAGCTGGAATTCTTATTTTTGAAGCCAAACGACAAAGGGACTTTACATAGATTATGACTTCTACTTTTCTATTTTATATCATTATCGGGATTTTGATCCTAAAATTTACTATTGATAAAATACTAAACTTTCTTAATGCCAAACATTTTAAGGATGAAATTCCTTTTGAACTAAGAGATGTTTATAATATTGAAGAGTATAGTAAATCGCAATTATATAAATCTACTAATTACAAATTTGGACTCTTAACTTCAACGTTTTCAATTGTAGTTACTTTATTATTTTTTGTCTTGGACGGATTCGAATTTATTGATAATATTGCCAGGAGTTATAGTGAAAATCCAATTATCATAGCATTGATCTTCTTTGGCATCATCATGATAGGAAGTGATATAATAGGTATTCCTTTTTCTTACTATAAAACCTTTGTAATTGAGGAAAAATTTGGTTTTAACAAAACCACAAAGAAGACATTTATATTAGATAAAATTAAGAGTTGGCTCATGATGGCTATTTTAGGTGGTGGAATCCTGGCGGTTATAATTTGGTTCTATCAACTTACAGGAGAAAACTTTTGGCTATATGCCTGGGCTTTAGTTGCTGTTTTTTCAATTTTTATGAATATGTTCTATTCTAAACTCATTGTACCACTATTTAATAAACAAACTCCTTTGCAAGAAGGATCCCTTAGAAGTAAAATATCAGAATATGTGCAATCTGTTGGGTTTAATTTAAATAAGATATTTGTTATCGATGGGTCCAAGAGAAGTACAAAAGCTAATGCCTATTTTTCGGGATTTGGAAGAGAAAAACGAGTAACACTTTACGATACTTTAATTAATGATCTTGATGAAGAGGAGATTGTATCTGTTTTGGCTCATGAAGTTGGACATTATAAAAAGAAACATATAATATTTAATTTAATAACTTCTATTTTATTGACTGGTCTAACTCTTTTTATACTATCCATTTTTATATCAAAGCCTATAATGTCTGAGGCTTTAGGAGTAGCTTTACCGAGTTTTCATATTGGTTTGATAGCCTTTGGACTGCTATACAGTCCTATAAGTGAAGTTTCGGGATTAGTTATGAATTATATTTCAAGAAAATTTGAATATCAAGCAGATAACTTTGCTAAAGAAACTTACAAGGCAGAGTCACTTATCAGTGGTTTAAAAAAACTATCGAAAAATAGTTTAAGCAATCTTACTCCGCACAAAGCGTATGTTTTTATGCATTATTCACATCCAACTTTATTTGAAAGAATAAAATGTCTCAATAAAAAGAGCTAATACTTCCAAAAATAACTGTTGTGAGTTAATTTAGTTATTGCTATTTTTAATCTTATGACAGATATTGATATAGACAGGGAGAATGCAGAATTAGCGAAAGCATACAAACAACTTTTAAAAGTAAGCTACAGAACATTAACAAATGAGGATAAAAAATTAATCCGCTCTGCTTTTGAAGTTGCACTCGATGCTCACAAAGATCAAAGAAGAAAATCAGGCGAAGCTTATATTTTCCATCCTTTGGCCGTTGCTACCATTGTTGCAGAACAAATAGGTCTGGATGCGACATCAATAGCTGCTGCCTTGTTGCACGATGTTGTTGAAGACACAGAATATACTATTGCCGATATTGAACAAATGTTCGGTGAATCCGTTGCTAAAATTGTAGATGGACTTACTAAAATTTCCTCTTTGAAAAAAGATATGGATATTTCTCAGCAAGCAGAGAATTTCCGTAAAATGCTATTAACCTTAAATGACGATGTTAGAGTAATAATCATAAAAATTGCGGACCGATTGCATAATATGCAAACCATGGATGTTATGAGGCCGGATAAGCAGGTGAAAATAGCAAGCGAGACTTTATATATTTACGCACCTTTAGCCCATAGAATCGGGCTCTACAATATAAAAACCGAACTGGAAGATCTGGGGTTGAAATATACAGAACCAGAAGTATATAAGGATATTCTTAATAAAATTAAAGATAGTAAAGAAGAACAAGATGAATATATTAATGATTTCACAAAAGTCATCGCTGATTCTTTGAATGCCGAAAACTTAAATTATGATATTAAAGGTCGTCCTAAGTCCATTTACTCCATAAAGAAAAAAATGGTAAAGCAAGGCGTGTCTTTTGATGAAGTATATGACAAATTTGCAATTAGGATTATTTACAGATCGGATGCAGTCAACGAAAAATTTCTGGCCTGGAAAATCTATTCTATTGTAACAGATCATTTCAGACCCAATCCAATTAGATTAAGAGATTGGATTTCGTCACCCAAGACTACTGGTTATGAAGCTTTACATATAACCGTTATGGGACCAAAAGGACGATGGGTAGAAGTTCAGATAAGAAGTGAACGAATGAATGAAATTGCTGAAAAAGGGTATGCAGCGCATTACAAATACAAAGAAGGCAAGGAAAATGATGAAGACGGCTTAGAAACATGGATAAATAAATTGCAGGAAGCCCTAGAAAATCCTGAAACCAATGCCGTAGATTTCGTTGAACAATTCAAATTAAACCTGTATTCAAAGGAAATTTTTGTTTTCACTCCTAAAGGAGATCTAAAGTCCTTACCTAAAGGTGCCACACCACTAGATTTTGCTTTTAGCATCCATACAGAAGTAGGCATGAAAACACGAGGCGCAAAAGTTAACGGCAAGCTAGTCCCTTTAAGCCATGAATTAAAAAGTGGAGATCAGGTAGACATTTTAACATCAGAAAAATCCAAACCAAATACAAATTGGCTGGACTATGCAACAACTGCAAGAGCCAGAAGTAAAATTAAATCAGCCTTAAAAGAAGATACTAAGAAAATCGGTGAAGAAGGAAAAGAAATTTTAAGGAGAAAACTAAAACAACTTAAAATAGATCTTAACGAGAAATCCGTTAATGAAATGGTAAAATTCTTTAGACTTAAAACAAGTTTAGATCTTTTTTACAGAGTTGGAGTTGGAACCATAGATAATAAAATGCTTAAAAGCTTTGCTGCACAAAGAAGCAATGCACTGATGAGCTTTATTAAAAATAAAATTACAAGAAAGCAAAATCTTACTAAAGAAGACCTTCAAAAGGAAGAATTAAGTTCTAATTTTGACATGCTGGTTTTTGGTAAGGATGAGCAAAAATTAGACTACAAGATTGCCAATTGTTGCAATCCAATTCCCGGGGATACTGTATTTGGTTTTACAACGATTAATGACGGTATAAAAGTCCATAAAAAAAATTGTCCTAACGCTTTGAGTTTACAGTCTAATTACGCTTACAGAATCATGGCCGCTAAATGGATCGATTCATCAAAACAAGAATTTATAGCTGAATTAAGACTTACAGGTATTGATAATATGGGTCTTTTGAATGATATTACAAAAATTATCTCCTCCAACATGCATGTTAACATGAAAAGTATAAGCTTTGATACAAATGGCGGCCTGTTTAATGGTAAAATAAAGGTCGTTGTAAAAAATAATACTGTTGTTAATAAACTAATGCAAAATCTTAAAAAAATTAATGGTATTGAGAAAGTTAATAGAGTTTAATACTATAAATTTGCCATAGATTATGAGTGTAAAAAAAGATAGTAGAGATCAAGAAGTCGTCAAGGATGTTTTTACAAAGTTCTTAGAAGATAATGGGCACAGAAAGACTCCTGAACGATTTGCAATTCTACAGGAAATTTACGATAACGAAGAACACTTTGATATAGAATCGCTGTACCTCAACATGAAAAATAAAAAATATAGAGTGAGCAGAGCGACATTATATAATACAATTGAATTACTTCTGGAATGTGGCTTAGTAAGAAAACATCAATTTGGACAGAATCAGGCTCAATATGAAAAATCATATTTCGATAGACAACATGACCATGTCATATTAACTGACTCGGGAGAGGTTATCGAATTTTGTGACCCCAGAATTGAATCTATTAAAAAAACTTTAGAAGACGTCTTTAATATCCAAATAACTAATCACTCACTCTACTTTTACGGAACCAAAAAAACAAACTAACTTATTTTAAAGAATGGCAGTAGATTTACTACTTGGACTACAATGGGGAGATGAAGGCAAGGGAAAAATTGTCGATGTATTAACTTCAAATTATGACATAGTTGCAAGATTTCAAGGCGGACCAAACGCTGGTCATACATTAGTGTTTAATGGTCAAAAACATGTCTTACATACGATTCCTTCTGGAATTTTCCATGTTAAAGCTCAAAATATTGTTGGGAATGGAGTTGTAATAGACCCTGTTATTTTTAAAAAGGAACTCGAAAAACTGACTGAAAACGGAATCGAATACCACAATAAATTATTTATATCAAGAAAGGCACATTTAATTTTACCCACACACAGATTATTGGATGCAGCTAGTGAAGCCTCAAAAGGAAAAGCAAAGATAGGTTCAACCTTGAAAGGAATTGGTCCAACTTATATGGATAAAACAGGTCGAAATGGTATAAGAATTGGAGATATTGAGCTATCTGATTGGAAAGATAAATATCGCGCCTTAGCCAATAAGCATGAATCGATGATCAGTTTTTATGATGTTGATATTCAATATGATTTAAATGAACTGGAAACAGAGTTTTTTGAAGCCATTAATTTGTTAAAGACATTAACTTTTATTGATTCTGAAGAATTCATCCACAAGGCATTAGAATCCGGAAAGACAATACTGGCAGAAGGAGCACAAGGGTCTCTTTTAGATATAGATTTTGGGACGTATCCTTATGTGACTTCGAGCAACACTACAGCTGCAGGCGCTTGTACCGGTCTAGGAGTTGCTCCTACGAAAATAGGTGACGTATTTGGCATTTTTAAAGCTTATGTAACACGAGTTGGTTCGGGGCCCTTCCCTACAGAATTATTCGATGAGGATGGAGCGACTATAAGTCGTGTAGGCAAAGAATTTGGTGCTACAACCGGAAGACCAAGACGTTGTGGGTGGCTGGATCTTGTTGCACTTAAATATGCATGTCAGGTAAATGGTGTTACTCAGTTAATGATGATGAAAGGTGATGTTTTATCCGGGTTTAATAAAATAAAAGTTTGTACTGCTTACAAGTATAAAGGAAAGACGATCTCACATCTTCCATATAATATTGAGCCTGAAAATGTAAAACCAATTTTTACAGAATTTGATGGATGGAAAGAAGATCTAACTAAATTAACAACTGTATCTCAGTTACCAAAAGAATTGAAAGCCTACATAAAATTTTTAGAAAACGAATTAAATATTCCTATTAAGATAGTCTCTGTAGGACCAGATAGAAAACAAACTATTTTTACCTAAAACTTTTCAATTCATCACAATTTAAACCTGTTAATACAAAAATTTAACAGGATTTTATTTGGTAAACTACATTCATAAAAAAATCATAATGCGAAATTATTCGATAATTAAATCGTTATTTTTGTAGTTTAATAAATCAACATATTGAAATTGTTCAAACCCATAATTTTATTGGTATTCCTGGTTGTCAACTTTAGTTATATCCAAGGTCAAGAAAGAAAAAGAATCCAGATCGAATATTCAGGATTTCTTGAAAAAGACCAGGATAGTTATCCAGGTGCAACCATTCTTACCAGGGACGAATCTCAACAAGTTCATATCATTCATGAAGATGTAAATATGTGGTGCGATAAAGCGATTCATTACGGTGAGGAAGACTTTATCGAAGCTTATGGTAATGTAAAATTAAAACAAGGTGATTCCATAAACATGAGCAGCAAATATGCAGAATATAGTGGAAAAAGCAAACTCGCTTTTGCCAGTGGTAATGTTGTTTTGCGAGAACCTAATTCAACTCTAAATACTGATACACTATACTTTGACAGAGTTAAGCAGCAGGCCTATTACAGAAGTAAAGGAACTGTAGTTCGAGATACTTCCGGAACGATAACCAGCCAGGTAGGCCGGTATTATATGAACGCTAAAAAATATCAATTTGTAAAGGATGTTATTCTTGTTAATCCGGATTACACAATTAATTCCCATAGATTGGATTTTTATACAGAATCCGGACATGCTTATTTATATGGACCCACAACAATAGACAGCAAGGAAAGTAAAATATATTGTGAAAAAGGGTTTTATAATACTAATAATGATACGGGTTATTTTGTTAAAAGATCCAGAATTGATTATGATAACAGGATTTTTGAAGGAGATAGTATGTATTTTGACCGAAATAGGAGTTTTGCATCGGCAAATAATAACATTAAAGTTACCGACACCATTAACAATAGTATTATAAAAGGTCATTATGCTGAGGTTTTTAGAGAAAAAGATTCTGTTTTTATTACCAAACGAGCTTTGGCAATATCAGTACAGGAAAAGGACTCCTTATATATACACGGTGATACTTTAATGGTTACCGGCAAACCAGAAAAAAGAATTACAAGAGCTTTCAGAAATGTTAAAATGTATAAATCTGATATGAGTGGAAAGGCAGATTCAGTTCATATAGATCACGAGTCTGGCTTAACAAAACTCATTAACATAGGGGAAATAGCAGATGCATTTTCAAAAAAGAAACAACCTATTCTATGGAATTTATCTAATCAGATGACCGGTGATACCATACATATTAAATCGAACACGGAAACTGAAAAGTTAGATTCTCTTATTGTGTTTAACAATGCTTTTTTAGTAAGCAGAGATACTTTGGAAGCTGGATATAATCAAATTTCCGGGCAACGATTGATTGGATTATTTACTGAAGATAATAAAATCTATAATGTAGATGTCATTAAGAATTCCGAAGTGATTTATTTTGCCCGTAATAGCGAAAATGAATTGATAGGTATCAATAAATCAAAGTCAAGTAATATAAATATAAAAATAACAGGAAATTCAATTGATGAAATCAGGTTGTTGAGGCAAATTGATGGAGATTTGTATCCAGAGTCTCAATTTCCAGATAATGCAAGATTATTAAAAGGTTTTGACTGGCGTGATGGTGAACGACCGAGAAATGTAGCGGATCTATTTAAAGATGATCCGCCTTTAGTCTTACCTATTATAACAGGAATAGAAGAGCCTTTGGAAGAAGTAGACTTCTTTGATGATAGTATGATAACTCGAATTGAAAATTCACAAAAAGAAGAAACAAAAGAAGAGGTCGAAGAAAACAAAGCAGCCCGAAAATTGCCGCTTGATGTCTTAGAACGTATTCGAATTCAGGATTCGATAAAGAAATCTCAAAACTCCAAAAAACCATTAAATACACCTGACTAAATTAAATGGAATCGGATTTCTTTAAATATCAGGCGCAAACAACAACTCATCCTCTGGCTATGGAAATTTCCAAGGCTGAAGGTAGTTATATTTATGATTCAAATAATAAACCCTATTTAGACTTTGTTGCCGGGGTTTCGGCATGTAGTTTAGGACATAGGCATCCAAAGGTGATTAAGGCCATAAATAAGCAGTTGAATAAATACATGCATGTCATGGTTTATGGTGAATACATTTTGAAACCAGCGGTAGAATTAACCAAATTAATTGCAAAACATTTGCCAAATACACTGGATAAAACTTATTTAACAAATTCAGGCACTGAGGCGATAGAAGGTGCTCTAAAACTTTCCAAAATAGCAACAGGTAGATCTGAAATTATTGCTGCTTATAAAGCATATCACGGAAATACTATGGGATCAATGAGCGTAATGGGTTATGAAAGACGTAAACAGCCTTTTAGGCCCTTGATACCTGGTACAAAATTCATAGATTTCAATAATGAGTTTCATTTAAAGCAAATTACAGACAAAACGGCGGCGGTGATTTTAGAGACTATTCAAGGAGGTGCTGGATTTATTCTACCTAAAAATAATTATTTACGTAAAGTAAGAAAAAGATGCGATGAAGTAGGGGCTTTACTGATTTTAGATGAAATTCAGCCTGGAATTGGCAGAACTGGAAAACTATTCGGTTTTGAGAATTTCAAATGCATTCCGGATATTCTCGTTTTAGGCAAAGGCCTTGGAGGTGGTATGCCTATAGGTGCATTCACTGCGTCTTCACAATTAATGGATTTGCTCAAAGAAAACCCTGAACTAGGCCATATTACAACTTTTGGTGGAAATCCGGTTATAGCAGCCTCAGCTTTGGCAACTCTTAAAGAAATAACTGAAACAGATTTAATTGAGCAGTCTCTTAAAAAGGAGCAAATTATAAGAGATCATCTTAAACACCCTTTAATAACAAAAATAAATGGAAAAGGTCTAATGCTGGCTGCTTTTACACCTTCAATCGATATAACTAATCAAGTAATTACAAATTGTCAAGATAAAGGTCTTATATTATTTTGGTTGCTTTTTGACCCCTATGCAATAAGAATTACTCCACCGTTAACAATTAGTGAAGACGAATTAATAAAGGGATGCACTATCATTTTGGAAGTTTTAAACAGTATAGAATTTTAATATATCGGCTAAGTGTTTAAAGGACAGCTCGTTTATCTGTTAATTACTTTGTTAAAAACATTTGAATTTTGCACCCGAATAATTATTTAAGTGTACTAATTTTAGTACAAAGAATAATTATTTTGCCTATGGAGTTTAGTCAGAACGACGACAACAACAATAATGTATCTCTTTCCAAATTTGAATCCATGCTTAAAACAAATAATGTTTTGTTTTTTGATTCAGAGGAGTTCGAAAACATAGTTCACCACTACTTAGAAAAAGGAAAAATTTCCCTAGCCAAAAAGGCAATTAAAATGGGCCTTGAACAACATCCTTCTTCTGTAACTCTTAAACTATTTAAAATTGAATTATATATTTTTCAGAATGAATTTGATTTAGCGGATGAATTATTGAATGAACTATATATTATAGAGCCTCTAAATGAAGATATTTATGTTCAAAAAGCTAACATTCTATCTAAACAAGACAAACATAAGGAAGCCATAGATGTCCTGAAAACAGCTTTAGATTTAACAGATGATACTACCGATTTATATTCTTTAATAGGTATGGAATATTTATTCCTTGATCAGTTCGAAAGTGCAAAAATCAGTTTTATGCGTTGCCTTCAAAATGACGATAGTGATTATTCTGCTCTGTATAATGTTATTTATTGTTTTGATTTTTTAGATCAAAACAATGAAGCTATAGAGTTCTTAAACTCATTTTTAGACACTAACCCCTATTGCGAAGTAGCCTGGCATCAATTAGGTAAGCAATATTTTGCGATTAAAAAATATAAAAAAGCGTTGACTGCTTTTGATTTTGCAATAATATCGGACGACACTTTTCTAGGAGCTTATATGGAAAAAGGAAAAGTTCTTGAAAAGCTTCATAAGTACAACGAAGCGATCGAGAATTATAATATCACGCTTACAATTGACGACCCAACATCATTCGCATTATTAAGAATTGGTAATTGCCATGAGAAATTAGGAAACCAAGATCTGGCAGTTCAATTTTATTATAAAACAGTTCATGAAGACCCTTTATTGGATAAAGGTTGGATAGCTATAACCAAGTTTTATAATAAAAATCAGAACTATCAAAAGGCGCTGTATTACATTAATAAGGCCATAAATATAGATAGTGAGAATCCGGTATATTGGAAGCTCTATGCCCAAATTAATCAACGATTAAAATTCTATGAAGAAGCTGAACGTGGTTTTAAAAAAACTTTAGAACTAGGAAATTATGAGCTTCAAACTTGGCTTTCCAGAACAGATGTTCTTATAACTCTAGGGGAATATGAAGCTTCTATTTATAATTTAAACCAAGCAGCAGAATTTTATCCGGACCAAGCTGAAATTGAATACAGATTAGCAGGTTTATTCTTTAAATCTAATGAAGCATCAAAAGGGTATTTTCATCTTAAAAACGCACTTCAAAACGATAATGATTATTTCTTTATTCTAGAAGAGTTATTTCCAAGAATATACAAGAGAAAATCGGTTCAAGATATTATTTTAAATTACAAAAAGGCTTCCGAGTAAAATTACATACCTTTGGTTTTTTAAAAAACCAAATGACATGCAAAGACGTCTGATAGATTACATTATTATTGCTCTAAAGGGTATGGCAATGGGAGCAGCAGATGCAGTTCCAGGGGTTTCGGGAGGGACTATAGCTTTCATCTCAGGCATTTACGAAGAGCTTATTACTAGCATAAGTAATGTAAAACTATCACTACTAAAAACATTGACAAAAGATGGTTTTGTTCCATTCTGGAAAGAAGTTAATGGCAATTTTCTCTTAGCCCTTCTTTCAGGAATTATTATCAGTTTTGTTTCCTTTATGAGATTAGCCAAATATTTAATCGAGCAACATCCTGTTTTAATTTGGTCATTCTTTTTTGGTCTTATATTAGTTAGTATATACTTTGTTGGAAAACAGATTACTAAATGGAAGATTAGCACAGTAGTAGTGCTGCTTATAGGTGTAGTAGTCGCTTACTATATAACCAATTTACCATCGTTGGCGGCTAATTCAAATCCTTTTTACTTATTGTTTGCTGGAGCTTTGGCCATTTGTGCAATGATTCTACCTGGTATTTCGGGTTCATTTATTTTAGTAATTCTTGGCGCCTACAAGACGTTAAGTGATGCACTGCATGATTGGGATATTAAAAGACTGATTCTTTTTGTAGCTGGAGCCGTAGTTGGTTTATTAAGCTTTAGCAGGGTTTTAAAATGGTTATTCAAAAACTACCATAACTTAACTTTGGCTCTATTGACGGGATTTATTTTTGGTTCTCTAAACAAAGTCTGGCCCTGGAAAAAAACGGTTTCCGTTATGGTCGATAAATCAGGAGAAGTTGTTAATTTTTCAAAGATTTCAGAATTGGGAACACTGTCTGTTTATCAGAAAAATGTCAACGATTTTGATTCCTATAAAACAGTAATTGAACAAAGCATAACACCTCATTCATATTCTGAATTTAATAATGTAGACAACCAATTAGTATATGCAATCGGATTAATGTTAATTGGTTTTTTAACTATTTTTATTCTTGAAAAATTAGGATCGGCTAAAACCAGATAAATTTAAATGCAAAAAACCAGAACACTTTTTGACAAGACCTTCTTGGTTATCAAAGGATTAGCAATGGGAGCAGCCAACAAGGTTCCAGGTGTCTCCGGTGGTTTGGTCGCGTTTGTTGCCGGGTTTTATGAGGAGTTTATTTATTCGCTACAAAAAGTAAATGCAAAAGCATTTAAACTCCTTATAAACGGTAGATTTAATAGTTTTTACAGATACATAAATGGTCGGTTTTTAAGCTTACTCATCTTTGGAATGGTCGTTAGTTATTTTAGTGTTTCGAAAATCTTAGATTACCTGATCGCTAATTATGAGTTGCAAGTATGGTGTGTATTCTTTGGGATGATTATAGGATCTGTTTATTACATCAGTAAGGACTTTAAAGATTGGAACTTAAAAACATATGTCGCTCTTTTATCTGGTATAATAGTTGGTGTTGGTATCAGTTTTTTAGATCCTGCAAAGGAAAATGATAATCTTTGGTTTGTATTTTTCTGTGGAATCATTAGTGTTTCAGGTATGACCCTTCCCGGATTTTCAGGTTCGTTTATTTTAATATTATTAGGAAATTATGTGCTTCTTCTAGTAGATTCTGTTAATGCTTTATTTGATACATTTTATGAAATAATAAATGGTGAAATTAGTTTTATTGAAAATCCTGTACGTATAAGAATGCTTAAGGTGTTAGGTGTATTTACGCTTGGTTCATTAACTGGTTTAGTATCTTTCTCTCACGTTTTGAATTATGTTTTAAAACATTATAAAAATATAACAATCTCCTTACTTACAGGTTTTATAATAGGTTGTTTAGGTGTTGATTGGCCCTGGAAAAAAACTATTTATAA
>CAJIBV010000422.1_pt1 | contig 13374 bp, 15 predicted proteins | sample 9199431 | NCBI WGS metagenome assembly CAJIBV01 (sample SAMEA7708314, study PRJEB35096) | sediment metagenome | biome: marine neritic benthic zone biome [ENVO:01000025]; feature: sediment [ENVO:00002007]; material: shallow marine sediment [ENVO:03000034] sea grass bed [ENVO_01000059] ...
AACAATCCTTCTAAAACCAAATTGGCTACTGCAGTTGCTGTATATCCTGTTGTTCTTGACATGGATGAGGTTTTGGTTTCATGGCAAAATTCATCATATAATTCATAAATCACTTCTTCCGTTTGTCCTTGTGCGTTTTGGCCTTTTAATGTGATTCGCATAATCGTGAATTCTTCATCATCCTCTTCAAGTTTCCATTCCTTGAAAAGTATTTTAGAGGTAAATTCCAAAGGAGACATTTTAGCTTCTTTAAACTCCATTTCCTCCTCACTGAAAAATCCACTTTCCTGCAACCCTTTAATAAACTCAACATGTCCTGGAAAACGTAAAGTTTTTTCTTTCATATTTGGAATATGAGACATCGTATGAATTATGGAACGCAACCCGTCTGTGTTAAAAGATTCCAAAGTGCCAATATTTTCAAAATTCAAATATTCACAATCGGTCAAAGCTTCTTTTGTGATTAATTTGAAGTTCTCCACATAACGAGCGGGACGTGTATATTCCTCGATGACGTCAATCGGTGAAAATGGTGCTTTATAATAGAATGGCCATTTTTTTACCTTTGGTAAACCACCAACCAGACATTCAAAATCGGTTAGCTTCATCTTATTATTGTAATAACCCAATATTATATTGTCCATTCCAGGAGCAACTCCGCAATCTACAATTGCAATAACATCTTTTTCTTTTGCCAAAGCATCCAATTCCAAGGCATTTTCAGGAAAAAACGAAATGTCGACTACATTTTTACCTGCTTCAATAATGGATGTTAAAGTATGATAACCTAAAAATCCTGGAACAGCACAAATAACTAAATGAGCTTGCCTAATGGTTGATTGCAATAAGGTTTTATTCGTGACATCAAGTTTAAGCGTACTTAAATGTTCACATTTTTTCTTTGCTTTTTTTAAGGCTTGCTCATTTAAATCTGTCAATGTTACCTGATGCTTTTTTGCCATATCTATGGCAATTGCACTTCCTACCATTCCAGCTCCCAGTACAACAATTTGATTCATTTTCCGAAGAATTTTGGATTATAAATTAAAGGTAAGGAAAAGGCACAAAAAAACTCCGAATAGTAGTTCGGAGTTCTTTCAAATATTATTCTATTGGTTCATCCATGACAAAGTGTTCCATAAATTTTGTTGTATAATTCCCAGCTATATAGTCTGGATGATCCATTAACTGCCTGTGAAAGGGCAGGGTTGTATTGATTCCCTCTATAACAAATTCATCTAATGCTCTTCTCATTTTACTAATAGCTTCTTCTCTGGTTTGAGCTGTTGTAATTAGTTTAGCTATCATAGAATCGTAGTTAGGAGGTATAGAATATCCTGCATAAACGTGAGTATCTACCCTTACACCATGCCCTCCTGGAACATGTAAATTGTTTATTCTGCCCGGAGATGGTCTAAAATCGTTGAAAGGGTCTTCAGCATTGATACGGCATTCAATGGAATGCAATTTAGGTATATAGTTGATCCCTAAAATTGGCACTCCGGCAGCTACTTTAATTTGCTCGAAAATCAAATCAAAATCAATTACTTGTTCTGTAATAGGATGTTCCACTTGAATACGTGTATTCATTTCCATAAAGTAGAAGTTCCTGTGCTTATCAACTAAAAACTCTACAGTACCAACTCCTTCATAACCAATATATTCTGCAGCTTTAACAGCAGCAGCGCCCATTTTTTTACGTAATTGAGGAGTCATAAATGGAGACGGTGCTTCCTCTGTTAATTTTTGATGTCTTCTTTGAATTGAACAATCTCGTTCTGATAAATGACAAGCTTTCCCACTTGAATCTCCTACGATTTGAATTTCGATATGTCTCGGCTCTTCAATGAGTTTCTCCATATACATATCATCATTTCCAAAAGCCGCTTTAGATTCTTGTTTAGCCGAATCCCACGCATCCTTTAAGTCTTCGGGCTTCCAGATAGCTCTCATACCTTTACCACCACCGCCAGCCGATGCTTTTAGCATAACAGGGTACCCGGTTTCTTTGGCAATCCTTTCACAATCTTCAAATGTTTCTATAACACCTTCACTACCAGGCACAACAGGAACTCCCGCCTCTATCATGGTTGATTTTGCAGATGCTTTATCTCCCATTCTCTCAATCATTTCGGCAGAGGCCCCAATGAATTTAATACCGTGTTGTTCACATATCTTTGAAAACTTAGCATTTTCTGACAGGAAACCATATCCAGGATGAATCGCATCTGCATTGGTAATTTCTGCAGCAGCAATAATATTAGACATTTTTAAATAGGAATCGCTACTTGCTGGCGGACCAATACAGACTGCCTCGTCTGCAAATCTTACATGGAGACTGTCCTCATCAGCCGTAGAATATACAGCTACGGTTTTGAGACCCATTTCTTTGCAAGTGCGAATCACTCTTAACGCTATTTCTCCCCTATTTGCAATTAATACTTTTTTAAACATAACTTCTGGTTTTAAAAATTTCAAATTCCATGTTTCAAATTCCAAATAATGGATTTTGAGATTTGATCATTGGAATTTTTAAATTGTTATGAAGGATCCACTAAAAACAAAGGTTGATCAAACTCTACTGGAGATGCATCATCGACGAGAACTTTTACTATTTTACCTGAAACTTCCGATTCAATTTCATTAAATAGCTTCATGGCTTCGATAACACACAATACATCTCCCTGGTTTATCGATTGTCCTACCTCAACAAACACAGGTTTGTCTGGTGAAGGTTTTCTATAAAAAGTTCCAATTATAGGTGATTTTATTGTAATATAATTTGAATCATCAGTGCCTTTGGGCTGTGTTTCTTTAGCCTGAGCTTCTTCTTCTGGCGCTGCTGGAGGAACTGGGGTTTGAGAAATTGCAGGGCTCACCGGAATTTGCTGAACTATAGTTGTTTCTCCTTTATGAGACTCTCCTGTTTTTATGGTGATTTTAATGTCACCCATTTCCAATTTAACCTCACTTGCGCCTGATTTAGCAACAAATTTGATTAAGTTTTGAATTTCCTTTAACTCCATAATTATTAGATTTTAAAAAGTTAGTTTTTAGTTTAGTTGTTGTAAGCCCATTTCAAATAAATGGAGCCCCAGGTAAAACCACCACCAAAAGCAGCCAATATTAAATTATCTCCTTTTTTTAACTGGTTTTCATAATCATTAAGGAGGAGTGGGATGGTTGCTGATGTTGTATTGCCATATTTTTCAATGTTCATCATGACTTTTTCTCCTTCCAGCTTTATCCTGTTAGCCGTGGCATCTATTATTCTTTTATTCGCTTGATGTGCAACTAACCAATCAATATCATCATTAACTAAATCATTTCTATTCATTATTTTTTCACAAACATTGGCCATATTAGAAACGGCCCATTTAAAAACGGTCTTACCGTCCTGATAAACAAAATGTTGTTTCGTTTTTACAGTTTCTTCTGTAGCTGGTTCTAATGACCCTCCAGCCGGAACCTGAAGAAATTCTCTTCCCGCTCCATCACTTCTTAAATATTCATCTTTAATGCCAAACCCCTCGGTATTTGCCTCAAATAGTACCGCTCCTGCACCATCCCCAAAAATTATACAAGTTTTACGGTCCGTATAATCTATCATTGAAGAATTCATATCTGCGCCAATAACCAAGACTTTTTTATATTTTCCGGATTCTATGTAGCTAGATGCAGTTGAAGACGCATATAAAAAACTGGAACAAGCAGCAATCAAATCATATCCAAATGCATTTGAAGCACCTATTTTTGAGGCTACAAAAACAGAAGTCGGAGCGGCTTGCATATCTGGTGTTGCAGTAGCCACAATAACTAAATCTATTTCTTTTGGGTCAAGACCAGATTTTTGGATCAAATCTTTTGCTGCATTAATTGCCAAAAATGAAGTTCCTTTATTTTTCTCTTTTAAAATTCGCCGTTCCTTTATTCCAGTTCTAGTAGTAATCCATTCATCGGTTGTGTCAACCATTGTTTCCAAAATTTTGTTGGTTAGCACAAAATCTGGAACATAAGCCCCTACGGCAGTAATTGCAGCTGAGATTTTACTCATATTGAATTATTTAATTTTGACCTAAAAATGGTAAAAAAAGCCAAAACCAGTGTAAATTTAAAAGAAATTAGCACTTTTTGGTCAATTTATGCGCAAAATAGGTTGTTTTTTAACGTTTAGAAAAATTAATCATAAAAAAAACGTTCACAAGGAACGTTATTTTTATATGTGTGCATAATGTCTATGCTATGTTTTCTTCAGATTCTGTACTATCTATAAGCACTTGGCCCCTATAGTAAAGTTTTCCTTCATGCCAGTGAGCCCTGTGATATAAGTGCGCTTCTCCTGTTGTTGGACACGTGGCAATTTGAGGAGCTTCCGCCTTATAATGTGTTCTTCTTTTATCTCTTCTTGTTCTAGAGATTTTTCTTTTAGGATGTGCCATTTTTTAATTTATTTATCCGTTAATAGTTTTTTTAATTTGTTCCATCGAGGATCCACTTTCCCTGAATTTTCCATTTCATCTAATCCTTTTGGGCTTAATTCTTCAAGTTTTTCTAAAATATCCGATTTTAAACTTCCATCTTTTATCCCGGGGTGAATCAATTTTGAGGGTACGGATAGTACTATTAACTCATATATATATTGCGCAATATTAATTTCATATTCACCATGAGGAATAATCAAAATATCCTCATTTTCATCATTAAACACCTGGCCAAACTTAACTACTAAATTTAAAACACCATGCAATTCCTGATCGTATGGCTCGTTAGTTAGGTCGCAATTTACATTTACTGTCCCGGAAATTTTAAATTCAAACTCTAAAAGTGTTGTTTTTTTATTTAATACAACCTCTGCTTTGATATTTGAATCATTAAAATCTTCAAACTTAAAATACTCAAAGAACTTTTTATCAATATGATAATCAAAATAATGTTTTCCAACTTTTAATCCTACAAATTGAATTGTGAACTCTTTCAAAGCCTTCATAATACATTCATTTTGAGCCTGCAAATATATAAATATTTCTCATAACAATTGATCTTAACAGCAAAAAATTGTTCAGGTATTTTTCAAAGCTTTCTTAAGCGGATTTGCAGTTAGATCCTTATATTCATTTCTTGTCATAAAAATTTTTATTGCAGTGAATACCGCCTCTTTAAAAGAACCATGGTCGGCCACACCTTTTCCTGCTATTTCATAAGCTGTACCATGATCAGGTGAAGTTCTAACTCTATTCAATCCCGCAGTATAGTTAACTCCCATCCCGAATGACAGGGTTTTAAATGGAATTAATCCCTGGTCATGATATGATGCCATGATCGCATCAAAATTTTTAAAATTATCCGATCCGAAAAAACTATCGGCAGCATATGGGCCAAACACTAATTTTCCGTTTTCTCTTATTTTTTTAAGAGTAGGTTTCAATATTTCATCATCTTCATTTCCTATAACACCATTGTCACCGGTATGTGGATTAATGCCTAAAACAGCAATTTTTGGCTTTCTGATGCCAAAATCCTGCAACAAAGAACTATGCAATTTGGATAGCTTTTTTTCAATTAAATCAGGGGTAATATGTGATGCTATATCTTTAATTGGAACATGATCGGTTAATAATCCAACTTTTAAATTATTGGTGACCATGAGCATTAAACTTTCCCCTTCAAGTTTTTTAGCTAAATAATCTGTATGCCCTGGAAATTTGAATCGTTCAGATTGAATATTGTGCTTATTAATAGGTGCCGTGACCAATACATCTATTTCATTATTAATCAAAGCTTTTGTGGCTGCCTCTAAAGATTTAATTGAGTATTCCCCAGCTTTTTTATTTTCCTTTCCAAACTCTATTTTAATATCTTCTCTCCAGACATTCATTACATTCAATTTTCCATTAATTATCTCTTTAGGTCTATTTACTCCGAGATATTGCAATTCGCTTTTAAAATGCTTCTTCAAAAAGGAAAAAACCCGTACCGAAGCAAATATTATAGGGGTACAAAAGTCTAACATCCTTTTATCTTCGAAAGTTCTAATAATAATTTCACCACCTATACCGTTAAGATCGCCAACAGAAATACCGACAACTAATTTTTCTTCTTTCTTCATTAACTTATTAAACCTTTTGTTTGTAATTTTGCTCTTGCAAATTTAACCAAATATATTACAATATGTTCACGGGGATAATTGAAAGAATGGGTGTTGTGTCTAGCTTAAAAAAAGAACAGGATAATTTACACATTACTGTAAAAAGCGACATTGCCAACGAACTAAAAATAGATCAAAGTATCGCTCATAATGGCGTATGCTTGACAATAGTTGACATCACAGGAGATCAATATACTGTCACGGCTATTAATGAGACTTTAGAAAAATCTAATTTAGGAGTCTTAAATATTGGGGATAAAATTAATCTTGAAAGAGCTATGGTTCTGGGTGATAGACTGGATGGCCATATTGTTCAGGGTCATGTAGACCAAACTGCTGTGTGCACGAAAGTTACTGAAGAAAACGGCAGTTGGGTGTATACATTTAAATACAAAAACTCCAAAGAAAACGTGACGATTGAAAAAGGTTCGATTACCGTTAATGGTGTAAGCTTAACTGTAGTGAATTCTAAAGAGAACCAGTTTAGTGTAGCTATAATTCCTTATACTTATTACAATACTAATTTTTGTGAAATTAAGAATGGTACTAAAGTGAATTTAGAATTTGACGTAATAGGGAAATATGTTGCCAGGTTACATGCTCTAACACTTTAAAAAAACAAATTATCTAAAGGATCGCCTAAACTTATCTTGCTTTTAATAACTTTTTAGCACCGTATAAAAGTCCAATACCTAGTAATGCTAATAAACCTCCGTCAACAGGAAGTCCAGGAGGTGGTGGTGGCGAAGGAGGTGGTGGACCACTACTTTGCGCTACACATACAAAACTTATTAATACAAATAAGATTGAGGCTAATATCTTTTTGTTTTGTATTCTCATAATTTTTGTAAATGTATAAAAAAAAGACAGTTAACAAAATTTTCAGTTGTGTAAAAGTGCATCTTTTCTTTAAAAATATCCAAAAAATCGTTAAAAGTTTTCTTTTTCCATAAAAATCGGATGAACTGCAAACAAGTGGTCCCACTTGGGCTCGAACCAAGGACCCCCTGATTATGAGTCAGGTGCTCTAACCAGCTGAGCTATGGGACCTAATTATGTTTGCAATATTACTACATATTTTAATATGTACCAAGAAAATTATTTTTGATTAATTCTTTCCTGACATAACTCAATTAACACCCCATTTGTTGACTTAGGATGTAGAAATGCTACAAGTTTATTATCAGCACCTTGCTTTGGCGTTTCATTAAGGACTTTAAACCCCAAATCAACTAATCTTTTTATTTCTGTATAAATGTCGGTTACATCAAATGCAATGTGATGGATCCCTTCTCCTTTTTTGTCTATATACTTTGCGATTGGACTATCCTTATTTGTCGCTTCCAGCAATTCTATTTTATTTTCTCCAACTTTAAAAAAAGAGGTTTTTACTCCTTCAGACTTAACTTCTTCCATTTTATAATTTGGTTCCCCAAATAAATTTGTGAATAATTCATTAGACTCTTTTAGGTTCTTTACAGCAATTCCTATATGCTCAATTTTATTCATAAAAGGTTATCTTTAATGTTAAATTATTTATTTTGTATAATCATTAAGAATTAATACTCAAATATCCCATATTTTTACAACATGGAAAGTAATAGACAGAAAAAAATTGCATCAGTTTTACAAAGCGACCTTGTAGATGTATTACAGGGGTCTGCAACCAAAGGAGGGATGTATGGCATAATAATATCCGTAAGTAAGGTAAATGTTACTGTTGACCTTTCTGTTGCTAAAGTATACTTAAGTATATTTCCTAATAGTAAAGCTAAGGAACTAATAAACGGAATACGTTCAAATTCTCATTTAATAAAGCATGAAATTGCTCAAAGAACCCGAAACCAATTAAGACGTATGCCTGATTTAGAGTTTTTTATTGATGATTCGTTAGAATATATAGATAAAATAGAAAAATCTTTGAAAGGATCTGATAATCCCATTGTGAATCCTGAATTGCTCGATAAAAGAAAAAAATCTTAATCAATTGCTATCTAAAACTTCAAGTTTTATGCTTCAAACTCAAATCAATGTTCAATACCTTAAAATCGTATGAACTTCGCGTTTTATATAGCGAAACGATATCTGCTCTCCAAAAGCAGTAATAATGCCATAAATTTTATTACTATTATTGCCGCCATTGGCGTAATAATAGGGTCAGCTTCCTTATTCATTGTATTATCAGGCTTTGCAGGATTAAAAGATTTTAGCCTGCAATTCACAACAATGATAGATCCTGACCTAAAGGCTATCCCAGCATCTGGTAAATCAATGTCCATTTCTGAGGATGAAATACAAAAATTAACTAGTTCTAAATACATAGATGATTTTTCAACAATAATCGAAGAACGTGTCATTTTAAGTTATGATGATAAAAAAAGGACGGCAACGCTAAAAGGTGTGGATAACAAGTATGAGAAAATAAACGCCATTGACGAATTGATCTATCAAGGATCCTGGTTAACTCAAGGATATAATCAAATTGTAGTTGGATGGGGTATTTCTAACGACTTGTCTTTTGGGGTTCTGGATTATGGTAAATTTGCTAAAATATTCGTTCCTAAACCAGGTAAAGGTCAAGTAACTTCAGTTAAAAATGCATTTAATTCTGTTAACGTTGTTAACGTAGGAGTTATTCAGATAAATGAAGATCTAGACAATAAATATGTGTTTTCCAGTATTGAAACAGCCAAAAGTCTTTTAGGTTACAAAAAAAATCAGTTTAGCTCTATAGAATTCAAACTAAAAAAAGACGTTAACGAAGAAGGAGCGACAGGTGAAATAAAATCCATCTTAGGAGATAAAATAACAATAAAGAATCGAGAACAATTAAATGATGCACTTTACAAAATGCTAAATACTGAAAACCTTGCAGTATATCTAATTTTTACATTGGTTCTAATTATTGCGCTTTTTAATGTAATAGGGTCATTAATTATGATGATTCTTGATAAAAGAAAATCTTTATCAACTCTTTTTAATTTAGGTGCAACAGTAAAAGAAATTAGAAAAATATTCTTTGTTCAAGGTAGTCTTATGAGTATTTTCGGTGGGATTATTGGGCTTTTTATTGGTTTGTTGGTAGTGGTTCTGCAAAAAACCTTTTCTTTAATAATGATTACACCCTCTTTACCCTATCCCGTAACAATTAAGCTAATAAATCTTTTAATCGTACTTGCGACTATCTCTTTTTTAGGAATTGTAGCTTCTAAAATTTCTTCGCAAAGAATAACAAAAACCCTGATAGAGAGCTAAACAAACTGATAATTTCCAAATTTCTTTAAAACCTCATCAAAAGCAGCATAGACATCTTTTGAATCATCACTTGTTACCATTTTCATTCTGTATTCCTTAAAATGTGGAATTCCTCGAAAATAGTTGGTGTAATGTCTTCTGGTTTCAAAGACACCCAGCTTTTCCCCCTTCCAATCTATAGCCATTTGTAAATGTCTTCGAGCAGCATGTACGCGTTCTTGCATACTGATTGGTGGTAAATGCGATCCAGTTTCAAAATAGTATTTTACTTGTTTGAAGAACCATGGGTTTCCAATTGTAGCACGACCAATCATGGCTCCGTCTAAACTATATACATCTCGCATTTCCATTGCTTTTTCAGGACTGTCTACATCCCCATTCCCAAAAACAGGTATGTGCATTCTTGGATTGTTTTTTACATCTGCGATAGGTTTCCAATTAGCCCTGCCCTTGTACATTTGTGCACGAGTACGACCATGAATTGAGATAGCTTTACAACCAACATCCTGAAGTCTTTCTGCCACTTCAACAATTTTAATAGATTCATGGTCCCAGCCCAATCGTGTTTTTACAGTAATTGGTAAATGGGTTCTTTTAACCATTTCTGCAGTCAATTTTACCATAAGGTCAATATCCTTTAAAATGCCTGCTCCAGCACCTTTACTGACTACTTTTTTCACTGGGCAACCAAAGTTTATGTCGATAATATCAGGTTTTGATTTAGAAACAATTTCAACCGTTTGGAGCATGCTTTCAAGATTTGCTCCGAATATTTGAATACCAACTGGACGTTCCTTTTCATAGATGTCCAGCTTCATGGTACTTTTGGCTGCATCCCGAATGAGGCCTTCGCTTGATATGAATTCTGTATAGACAACATCAGCCCCTTGCTCCTTGCATAATGCCCGGAAAGGAGGATCGCTAACATCTTCCATTGGCGCTAAAAGCAATGGAAAATCCGGAAGCTCTATATTGTCTATTTTAACCACGAGTCAATTTTTTGGCAAAAATACTGCTTTTTCTTAAATACAAAGACCTCAAAGGTTTATACACCTTTAAGGTCTTATTTTTTTGAATTTAACTTTTTTAAAATGTAACAGGTGCCTCTACTACTTTGTCACCCCTTTGCACTTTCACTGTAGTTGTTTGGCCTTTTTCAAAATTTGACAAGGCTTTCATATAGCTCATCATATCTTTAACTTCAATTTCTCCTAATTGAATCACTACGTCTCCTTTTTGTAATCCTGCTTTCTGCGCAGGTTTTTCTTCGCTTACACCGTCAATACGCATACCCTTCCCGTCAAACATATAATCTGGAACGACGCCAAGTGTTACTTTAAATCGAGGCACATTATCGCTTTCGTTCTTGGTTTTTCTGTATGCCAATTCACCATTATCATCTAAATCTGTAATGATATCAAATATATAATTAGATATGGTTTCCATACCTTCATAGTTTAACTTGTCATAATCATCACTTGGTTTATGGTAATCCTCATGCTGTCCTGTAAAGAAGTGTAAAACCGGAATGTCATTCAAATAAAATGACGTATGGTCACTTGGTCCAACACCTGATTCCTTTTCAATCAATTTAAATTTTTCGTTGCTGGCAGTAATAACCTGTTTGAATATAGGTGAGGTTCCTGTTCCATAAACCGCTAATGTACTATCGGCTTTTAAACGACCAACCATATCCATATTCAGCATATAGTTTATTGAATCTGTCGGGATTGTAGAATTCTTTACAAAAAAATTAGAACCTAAAAGTCCCATTTCCTCTCCGGAAAATGACATGAATAAGTAGTTATTGCCTTTGTTTCCTTTTTTCAATTTAGATGCTAAATTTAACATCACTGCTACTCCACTCGCGTTGTCGTCTGCTCCATTATGAATTTGTTTTTCTTCACCCCTGTAAAGTGAGCCTCCATATTCATTGTATCCCAAATGATCGTAGTGTGCTCCAATTACAATAGTTTGAGAGGCGCCATTATCTAAATATCCCAAAACGTTACGACCTGTAATGGTACTGTCGGTAGAAGATTCCGTAAATTTTACTTCCGAATGAGGGTCTGTCTTTGGCTTGAATGTAAACACCTGAAAATATCCATCCGATCCCTTTGGTTCCAATCCTAAATCTTTAAACCGTTTGGCAATATAATCTCCTGCCATTTTTTCTCCTTCTGATCCAGTAACGCGGCCTTCCAGCTTATCATCGGCCAAAAAAGAAACATCATCTTTGATCTTGTTTTCAGGAACATATTCCTTATTACAGGCAAACAGCGTTAAAAAAATTAGAGGTATCCATACTTGTTTCATGATAATAGTTTTATTTTTGCGCAAAATTAGGTAATAATTACCATTTAAAATATCAACTTTTACATAAAATATAATTCTAAGACTATGACCTATCGATTTTTATATTCAATTTTTGTTTTGGCTTCGTTAGTTTCCTGTAAAACAGACACAAAACAAAGTGTTGAAGCCAAGGATGAAATTAAAGTAGCTGCAAGTGATAATCCATTAATTTATCCTGAGGAAAAACACTTTAAATCAATACGTCAAGTGACTTTTGGTGGTGATAATGCTGAGGCTTACTGGAGTTTTGACGATAAACAAATTGTTTTTCAGTAAAACATTAAAAAATGGGGGGTTGAATGTGATCAAATGTTCTTAATGAACGCAGATCAAACTTTTGATAGCATACCTCCTCCAATGATTAGTACAGGAAAAGGGCGGACTACATGTGCGTACTTTTTACCAGACAACAAGCATTACGTATATGGTTCTACTCATTTAGGAGGAGATGAATGTCCTGAAGCGCCTTTAAGAAAAGAAGGAAAGTATGTTTGGCCTATTTACGACTCTTATGACATTTTTGTTGCGGATTTGGAAGGAAACATCGTGAGCCAATTAACTAACGAAAAAGGGTATGATGCTGAAGCAACCGTCTCTCCTAAAGGTGATAAAATCGTGTTTACATCTGATAGAAGTGGTGATTTAGAACTTTATACCATGAATTTAGATGGAAGTGGTGTAAAACAAGTTACTCATGAATTAGGTTACGATGGCGGTGCTTTCTTTTCACCAGATGGAACTAAATTGATCTTCCGTTCTTCAAGACCTAAATCTGAGGAGGAAATTAAGGAATATAAAGATTTGCTATCTGAAGGATTGGTGCAACCAACAAATATGGAACTTTACATTTGTAATGCCGACGGTAGTGATTTACGACAACTAACCAATCTTGGTAACGCTAATTGGAGCCCGTTTTTTCATCCTTCAGGAGAAAAAATTCTATTCTCATCAAATTTTGAAGCGGAAAGAGGTTTCCCGTTTAATTTATACATGATTGATCTTGATGGGAAAAACCTGGAGCGTGTTACACATGGTGAGACGTTTGATGCATTTCCTGTTTTTTCAAATAATGGTAAAAAGTTAATCTTTTCCTCTAATAGAAATAATGGTGGAGGACGAGACACCAACTTATTTATTGCTGAATGGCGGGACTAAGGGTTTTTGTTTAAGCGATCTCGTTCTTCTAGTTCTTTAATTCTTTCGTTGGTTTGCAGTTTTGTGTTACCAAATTTATATCGTAAACCTAGTCTGATCCATTGATTGTCAAACTTTGCATAGTTTTGGTTGTTTTGATTATTAAAGTTATTAGAAACTGTAAAGTCGCTTGTTGATAGAATGTCACTAGCTCTTAAAGACAAAATCCATTTACCCTTATTGAATGTTTTTTTTAATCCAAAATCTAATTGTGCTCTGGTTGACACTTCTTTTGAGCCGTCAATTATGGGTGAAATATAAAGAATCGATAAGTCGGCAGACAAACTTTTATTTTCTAAAAACGAAAAATAATTTATCCAATTAGCATAGAAAGACCATTGCTCCTTAGCCTCTAAACTGTTGTTGTTCTCAATATCAATAAATTCAGCTTCATCTTTAAAAATAGATGTTACAGCGTAAGTTGT
>CAJIBV010000117.1_pt1 | contig 13007 bp, 9 predicted proteins | sample 9199431 | NCBI WGS metagenome assembly CAJIBV01 (sample SAMEA7708314, study PRJEB35096) | sediment metagenome | biome: marine neritic benthic zone biome [ENVO:01000025]; feature: sediment [ENVO:00002007]; material: shallow marine sediment [ENVO:03000034] sea grass bed [ENVO_01000059] ...
CACGACTTGTTACAGCAATCTTATAGTCATTTAGAACTTCTGTTTTAAAGTCGTCATAAGTAATATTAGCTGTTAATTCAGGATTGTCTTGCATAGTTTTATTGAATGTGGCAAATTTAGTTATTATTTGTCCGTTTTGCAATTGTCAAAAATGTTAAAAACCTTATATAATATTTAACGAATCAATACAATAATTAGTAATAATGTAAAATATTATTTAAGAATCACAAATTATTTATTAAATATTTAACTCAAGAATGGAATAAGGAGATTTTAGTTCGACATTAATTACTTCACATTCATAAATCAATTTCTATATTAACTAGTACCACCTTCTGGAAAAAAGTCCGAATAATGTTTTTGGATCTACAGTTAGAACAAATCTAATTTTTTCGCCATAATTGGGTTGAGTAATTTCCCATCCAAGGTTAGAATAAACTGGAAAATATAACTCGAAATAATCCTGTACCAGGTTAACTCTGATTCCTGAATCGTATACAAATTTTGCATCCTGATTTTTATTCTTAACCAAACCAATATCACCATATGCCTGTATATAGTTCCATATTGATGAACTCACGTTAAGTGTTGATATCCATTGATTTGCGAAAGGAGTATCTAACTTAGATTTGAAACCACCTTCTGCTATTATTATTTGTTGGCTGAATATTCCAGTATCTTCAGACCGTCCTAAATAATCATAGTCAAAAAGGTAATCCGTTGGTCTGTCAAGTGCAAAACTGAAGTAGTCTGAATTAACATCATTTTTATTACTCAAAAAAGCACCGGCAAATAACCTAATATTTAATTGCCTGTTATTTTTAAAAAGTCTCCTAAATTCATAATTTAATGAAATCTTGCTGAAGGTTTGTGATATCTGAAAATCGGCAAACCAACTTGAAAAATTAATTAAACCAGGATTACTATTTACATACCTAATGTTGTATACACCATAGTTAGGTTCGGTAACATCTGCAATTTTATTAATGTCTTCATCTCTGTTAATATCAACATATCTGAAATTCAGAATTTCTCTTTTATTGGATCTTAAGTCATTATTATCTCTAAAGTAAAAACTTAAATTAGGCGCTAATACTGTTACAAAAAGATCCTCGGCATAACTTGAGTAACTGGTTCCTAAGCCATAATAGATCCTATATAACCGATCATTGTTTTCTAGGTATTGGTCATACTGAATTATAGCAGAACCTGTTAACGATCTTGAATTTGTGGAATACTGTGGTGCGAATTTATAAACAAACGCCTTTTTTAAAATAGTTTTATTGTAAACCTTCATTCCCAACCTCAGCCCATCATAAATATTTTTGTATTCAATTAATGGCATTAAAAATACTTGATTATAGTCTGGGTCTTCAACATCTTTAAATAATCTTACCTGCGGAGGTTTGTTAAATATTGAAGGTTTTAAAGACTTTGTATTGTTCCTAAGGTTAATTTCCGGAATAATTTTGTTTTCATTTAAAACTAACCTATCAGCACCTTCCTTTGGGATTGTTATTGAAATTTTATCGGTAACATTTGAAATCCAGGTTCTTGACAAAATAGAATCTTTTTTCATTGAAAATAAGGAAATAGGTACATTACTATTTCTTTTGTTTTTTATTATGACTTTTAGAGAATCTTTAGATTTATCAACCTTAAGAATTTTAAAATCCATTTTTTTTGTGGTCCTCAAGTAATCTGTAAAGAACCAATCTAGATTTTTTGTGGTTTTAGATGTTAATAATTTTTCAAATTCCAATGTCGATGTGGCTTTTAGTTTATTATTAACCAAGTATTCTTTAATTGTTTTATCAACTATACTATCTCCTATAAAGTCGTCTAAATACTTTAACCCTAGACCTGCTTTATATTTGTTAGCGATATTTTTATTGAATTTTAAAAGAGAATCTTTTTGCATGGTTAAAGGCTGGTCGAGATTCGCCCTGGCCATATTCATATACAAAAAGGCATACTGATCGTTAAATTCTAAGTCTGCAGCGTGAAAAGATCTAATACCCCAAATTTTTGACAGGGCACCCATAAGTTTCATTTTTGGATAAAATTCATCGATATATTTCATTAAGAAATATACTTGTAAGCCATCTAACAACCAATGTTCTTTTCTTGGATTCAATTCTAATGTGTTAACTAAATAGTTCCTTAAACCTGTTTTCAAAATCTTTAATTCATATTGAAAATGATCAGGAAAAGGTCTAATAAATTCGGGTAGAAGATTTAATCCATATATTGGATCTTCTTTATATTCAACATTAGAAAGCATTAATTTTCTATGAGGATATCTACCCAGATTATCGTGTAAAAACTTAGCCATTCTATCAGTAATGATCGCTTTATCCATAGCTCCTAATCCTTCATCTTCAATATTTGAGTAAACAGTAAAGAAATCTGTTTCTACTATTTTAAATGATGGAATCCTTGTAAAAAATAGTTTTGTATCGATCCTGTTTTCACCATACAATTTCATGATTTGGTTAACCTTATTAAGAGTTAAATCAACTACGTCCAATTCAGAGATCAGTAAAAAATTCCTGGGATATTCTATTTCAAAATTAAGTGTTGCTTTAGGGACAAAAAGGTCATCTAAATCCTTATTGCTATAGTAATTCCATTCACCATTATATACAGCAGGAGTTATATACCAGTTTTTTAATTTAAAATCGAAATTGTTAGTTACACCAAATCGAGTGAATGAATCACTAGGAGCCTGAACGATGTAGTTTAAACTAATTTTATACGAATGATCAGGATGTAAAGGTTCCTGTAATTCAACTTTTATTATATCCAACTGATCAGGTAGTCTGGTAAATTGAAGCTCTGAATTTTGTTCATTTTTTAAAGATGTAACCACCGAGAAACCTCGTTCTTCATTCTTGGCAAAATGAAATTTATTACTAAATTCTTCTGCAAATCTTTTGGCTAAAGGAGTGGATTTAGTAGAATAACTATTACTCCAATCGTTAAGGTAAATAGTTTTTAAAGTATCCTTAGATATATTAAAATATTCAATTGTTTGATTAATTCTTACCTGTTTATTTTCTACATCTAAAAAAGCCTTCAGATCAATTCTATTTTGACCAAAAGAATAGATACTGAACAGAAATAACAAGGTAATATATAAAGGACGGAATTTCAATTTGCTTTAAAAAATTTTAGTGGTTTTGTCGTTCCATAATTATCCGGAAACAAAAAGTAAACTCCACTTGCTAAAAAGGAAATATCCTCAGAAATCAATCCTGAACTATCAATAGCAATTGTTTTTACTTTTTGGCCCAATGTATTATAAATATTTAAATATCGTAAAGAAATTAATCCAAAATTAACTTTTAGGTTCAGTTTAGAACGAATTAAATTTCCATCAAGAAAAGAAATCAGGTTTTGAGATGAATAGTTATCAAAACCTAATGTCTGGTTAGTTTCCAATTGAATGGTGACCGGAAGATGATCACTAAAGTTATAAAGTGCGTTTCTTATATCAAAAGAAAAATCTGATCCGTTGCAGGAATTAGAATTTATTTCCTGATTAAAACATGAGGGGTTATTATTATTCCCATAGATCTGGTATGAATCTGAAACATAAAATAATTCTGAATTAGTTAACATATTTTCAGATGTCATAATAAAGTCAAAGCGATCATCAAATCCTCCGGTGGATCCCCCCAAGCTTGAAGAGGTTCTTGTAGATTGGGTGAATACATCCAAGTAACTCACATTGGTGTGCCAATTTCCGATTCTGTTAGCAGGATCGGAAAAAGTAATTGAATTAGTATTATCAATCAATTCTTGAAATGCAGGTTCTGAAGATGAATACACATTTAAATCTCCTGCAAGTAATATGTAACTATTACTATCAAAATTATTGAGAGGATTATTTAAATAGCTTTGCAGATCATTAACCATTTGTAATCTTAAGTTTTCGTTATCTACACCATCTGAAGCTTTTAAATGACAAACAAAAATTTCTAAATATACTGGGTTTGTTGTTTGTTCTATTGTGTTAAGTTTAATTGTATACCTATTAAAATCTCTGAAAAGAGTGGTAACTTCGTCTTGAGATTCTAATATAAATTTTGAACTATCATAATAGATCAAATTTTGGAGATCATTTTGATTCCCTATCGTATCATCAGAAGTGTTTAAAACGAAATTAGCCATTATAAAATTGGAATTGATGTTCTGTAAAGTATTTAAAATACTGTTAGCTCCATCGATATTATTTAGTTCACAGACCATGAATATATCTGGTATGTAATCGCTTAAAATAAAGTCCAAATGCTGAATTCTACTTGCAGGCTCCTGCATAGGGAAATTTAGCAAATTGTAGAACATAACTTTAAAGGTATATTGAGCAAATCCAAGAGAAATTAAAAAAAAAAAAAAAAAACAGGATAGATTTTGGGAATTTCATGACCAGCTTAGAAATTTGGGCTTAGATCAAATTCCTTATAGAATGAATCTAAAATATAGATCACTTCATCTGGTGTATCAACAATATGAATAAGGTCTAAGTCCTTAGGACTTATATTTCCGTTTTTTTCAAGAAGTGTTTCTTTAATCCAATCAAACAGACCCTCCCAAAATGCTTTGCCTACCAGGATAATTGGGAATATTTCAATTTTTTTAGTTTGTATTAAAGTAATGGCTTCAAATAATTCATCCAATGTTCCAAATCCACCCGGCATTACTACAAAGCCCTGCGAGTATTTTACAAACATGACCTTTCTAACAAAGAAATAATCGAAATCTAAACTTTTATCAGAATCTATATATGGATTATCATGTTGCTCAAATGGTAATTCAATATTTAACCCAACAGATGTACCACCACCTAAATGTGCACCTTTATTACCCGCTTCCATAATACCAGGACCTCCACCCGTAATTATACCATAGCCGGCTTCTACTATTTTTTTAGCAATTTCTTCAGTGAGTGTGTAATATTCCTGGCCTGGCCTTGTTCTTGCCGATCCAAAAACGGACACACATGGTCCTATCTGACTCAACTTTTCATAACCGTTAACAAATTCTCCCATAATTTTAAAAATTGCCCAGGAGTCGTTTGTTTTAATTTCATTCCAGCCTCTATGATTTTTTTCCGATCTCATTTAACTTATAATTTACGCTAATTTAATTCTTTTTTAAGGAACTTTGCTGTATAACTTTTTTTGTGTTTTGACACGTCTTCAGGTGTTCCGGTCACAATAATTTGGCCGCCTCCTTTTCCACCTTCATAACCTATATCTATAATGTGATCTACCATTTTTATAACATCTAGATTGTGTTCTATTATGACCACAGTGTTGCCTTTGTCTACAAGCTTATTCAATACAAGCATAAGAACTCTGATGTCCTCAAAATGCAGGCCAGTCGTAGGCTCATCAAGAATGTAAAATGTATTTCCGGTATCTCGCTTACTTAATTCAGTTGCCAGTTTAATCCTCTGTGCTTCACCACCTGATAGCGTAGTACTTTGTTGGCCAAGAGTTATGTAACCTAGTCCAACATCTTCAATTGTTTTTAACTTTTTGTATATTTTAGGAATATGCTCAAAGAAATAAACCGCCTCTTCAATTGTCATATTCAGGACATCACTAATGGATTTTCCTTTATATCTAATCTCTAAGGTTTCTCTATTAAATCGTTTACCTTGACAGGTTTCACACTCTACAAAAACATCTGGAAGAAAATTCATTTCTATCACTCTGAGTCCACCTCCTTTGCAGGTTTCACACCTTCCTCCCATGACATTAAAGCTAAACCTACCTGGTTTATAACCACGAATCATAGCTTCGGGTATTTTAGAAAATAAACTTCTAATCTCGCTAAAAGTGCCGGTATATGTTGCTGGATTGCTTCTGGGAGTTCTCCCTATGGGAGATTGATTTATATCAATTACTTTATCAATGTTTTCCAAACCGTCGATACTTTTAAACGGCATAGGTATTTTAACTCCCCTATAGATATGAGCATTTAAAATAGGGTATAGGGTTTCATTTATTAAAGTCGACTTTCCACTGCCTGAAACACCGGTAACACCTATCATTTTTCCTAAAGGAAGATTTATAGTTATATTTTTTAAATTGTTTCCAGTACATCCTTTAAGATTTATAAATTTCCCATTTCCTGGCCTTCTTTTTGCAGGCACTTCAATATTTTTTCTTCCATTTAAATAATAGGCGGTTAAGGTTTCATGCTCCTTCAACTCCCCAGGAGATCCTTCACTAATTATTTCACCTCCATGTTTTCCCGCTCTCGGACCAATATCTATAATATGATCCGCTCGTTCTATCATTTCTTTGTCATGTTCAACTACAATTACAGAGTTTCCAATATCCTTAAGTGATACCAGGGAGTTAATCAATTTATTATTATCTCTTTGATGCAAACCTATACTGGGTTCATCCAATATATATAATACCCCTACGAGCTGAGATCCTATTTGAGTGGCTAATCGTATACGTTGTGCTTCGCCACCTGAAAGTGATTTAGAACTTCTATTAAGAGATAAATAATCCAAGCCGACATCTAATAAAAATTGAAGCCTGGTTTTTATTTCTTTTATAATTTCTTCTGATATTTTGAGTTGTTTATCGGAAAGATGAGATTCTAATTTATTGAACCATTTTGCAAGGTCAACAATATCCATTTTAGCTAAGTCTGCAATGTTTTTATTATTTATTTTAAAGTGTAAGGATTCTTTTTTTAATCTGGAACCATGACACTCATCACAAATAATGTTATCCATGTATTCCTTTGCCCATCTTTTAATCGATGTGGAATCTGCTGTTTTAAATTGATTTTCTATGAAATTGGCAACACCTTCAAAATCAATTTTATAGTTTCTTGTTACACCTAAAGTTTTACTATTGACTGAAAATTTCTCATTTCCGCCATATAGAATCATTTGTTTAGCCTCTTGGGGAATAGATTTATAAGGATCGCCTAAGTTAAAGTTATACCGTTGCGCTATCAATTCAAATTGTTTAAAGATCCAACTATTTTTTTCAGGACCATGTGGTGCCAAAGCTCCGTTCTTGATTGACAGCGAGTCATCCGGAATAATTTTTTTCTCGTTAACCTTATATAAATTGCCAATCCCATTACATTTTGAACAGGCTCCTTTAGGTGAATTAAATGAAAAATTATTAGGTTCAGGATTCGGATAGGAAATACCTGTATCAGGGCACATTAAACTACGACTGAAATAGCGTGAATCATTTGAATCCTGGTCCACTATCAGAAGCACGTCATTACCGTGATACATTGCTGTATTTATGGTTTCCGTTAGTCTATTGTCTCTATCTACATCCTCATCTATCTTTAAGCGATCTATTACAATTTCAACATCATGAGTTTTATATCTATCCAGTTTCATTCCTTTAACTAAATCGCGTATTTCACCGTCAGTCCTTACCTTAACAAATCCTTGTTTTGCGATTTGTTCAAACAATTCTCTGTAATGACCTTTTCTGGATCTGACAACAGGAGCCAGTATAATTATACGTTTTTGGTCGAAGCTTTCTATAATAAGATCTCTAATTTGTTCATCACTATAACTAACCATTTTTTTTCCAGTGTTGTAGCTGTAAGCATCACTGGCACGGGCAAACAGCAATCTTAGAAAATCATATATTTCTGTGATAGTTCCTACAGTAGAACGAGGTGATTTACTAGTAGTTTTTTGCTCTATGGCAATTACTGGAGATAAGCCATCAATTTTATCTACATCTGGCCGTTCAAGACTACCTAAAAACTGTCGTGCATAAGCTGAAAATGTTTCTATGTATCGTCTCTGTCCTTCGGCATAAATTGTATCGAATGCTAAGGAAGATTTACCACTACCGGATAATCCTGTGATAACAACGAGTTTTTCCCTTGGAATTGTAACATCTATGTTCTTTAAATTGTGAACACGAGCACCTTTAACCTCGATATTTTCTTCGAATTGGTTCATAAATATGCAAAGTTGCAAAGGTACGTTTTTTGAATGTAAAAATGAAGAAGAGTTATTCCTGAATACTAATTAGAAAATGATATTTTAAGTATTATAAAGTAGCTTTAATATCATTTAGTTCAATTCCAAAAAATAACACTTTATGAAATGTAGGCAGTTGGGCGCCACTTTTGGCTGTTATCCAATCCTCCCACGATGCTTCCAAGCCTTGAATTGGCAAAACGGATGTCCACATTTTAAAGCTCTTAGGTTTAAAGTTTTTATCCAGTAACCATAAAAAAGAATCTCCGGGAGTCGAGCCACCTAAAGTGTAAGTAACTAATAATCCTTCTGCACCGGAATCGAGTTGAACTAATCTTCGCTCTGTACCTTGGTCAAATACTTTATATGGAGCTACTAACCAAAAGGAATCGTTATTAAAATATTTAACAGCCTTATTGATAAGATTTTTAGCCTGGTCGCCCTCAACCTCAAAATTATGAATAAATGCTTTGCTTTTAGAGTTTTCCTTTAAATTAAGGTCTACTTTAAATTCTTTCCAATAAACCGTGCATGCGTTTTTATGCTTTTCCCATCTAAAATGATGACGTTTTTTAAAGGTCCATTCAATATATTTAGTCTTATTAAACGCTTCGTAATCCAAAGATCTCAACATTTTGGTTGCCAGAGTATCTGCCTGGGCTCCTTGTATACCAACAGGTAGCTCCTCGTTATATTTTAAATACAAACCACCATATAACAAAAGCGTTGGAAGGGACAGGAATATAACAATTCCCACAATCCATTTTAATGTTTTTTTGATGTTCATACTAATTTTTTTATAGCTAAAGCTAAATAATTAGCAGCTTTAGGATTATTTCGGAACCATAATTCGGGTTCAATTAATTCAAGTTCAGATAATGCTAATATACCATCATTATCTGTAAATACATCGACTCTTGCATACATTGGTACTTCATTACATGCATTAACTACCTTTTCCACAAATTTAATTTCTTCTAAAGAGGCTTTGTACGGGTGCACAGTTCCACCAAAATCATCCTGGACCCTAAAGTCTCCTTTTTTAGCAATTTTTAGAACAGCATGAGTAAACTTACCGTCAATAACTACTAAAGAAACTTCTCCATGCTCAACAATATTGTGTTGAAACGGTTGAAGGATCATGTCTTCTTTAGATATTAACTTATAGAAAATATTTTCAAATGCTTCTAAATTGTTTTTATTTAATCTATAAGTATGTCTAGCCGCACCAGATATACAGGGCTTGAGGACTGTTTCTTGCCAACTCAAATTGTCATGTAATTCCCTTAAACTAATAGTCGTACCTTTTTCAATAAAATGAGATTCTGTAATTCGGACTCCTTTATTCTCTAAATCCTGTAAGTAATGTTTATCAATATTCCATCGAATCAAACTCTCAGAATTTAATAATGTAGTTTTTTTAGACACTGTACTTAACCATGAAGAAAATTCATGGAATCGGTCAAAATAATCCCAGGTAGTCCTAAACAAAGCAAATTTAGTATTGGCCCAATTAAATGTTTTATCGTCCCAGGCTAATCGCAATACATTTAGTCCTTCATTTCTTAAGGCATTTACAACTAATTCATCTTCATAAAACACATTGTGTTTGTATAAATCTGTATTAGAATCTTTTGTATATCGGCTATCTGTTAATACTACAACATCAATCATTTTTAGGTAATATTTCTTAACGCTTCTTTTTGACTTAAAGATGAAAGCTCAGTTGATTTGACAAATTTAATGACTGACCCAGGATCTACTTTGGCATATTCGCGTAATGACCACCCAATAGCTTTTTTAATAAAGAACTCTTCGGAATTGGCATGAGTCCTGCATAATTTGAATAAAAGATCTGAATCAGTTTTTTCTTTATAGCCTAACTGGAATAATATTGCGCTTCTGTTTAGCCATATATTATAACTGGAAGAGAATTCGGGAATAATCTCATTAGTTTTATCCGGATAACAAATTAGATAATTACCCAATATATGTTTGGCAATAAAATCTACAGAATCCCAATGAGAATTATTACAGATCAATCTTTTTATTAAATCAAAATCCTTAATATCATATTTATTTTTTAGAAATTTGTCCATTATCTCCATTGCACAATAATGAAATTCTCTTTCTGGTAATCCGAAAAGTTTTTTAATTAAATCTCTGAATTTTAAACTTAGTTCCGGTAAATTATCCGTTATAAATTGTTTTAGAAGGATCTTTCTTTCAGGGGATTTAATTCCCAAAAACTTAAATTTATGCTTCATATAAGCCTCCATTGGAGCTTTATTTTCTAAGTTGGCATGTTCCCTAAGAATTACTATTAATTTGTTAACTAAATCCATTTAAAATCCAATTGCAGTATCATCTCCCCGTTTATCGGCGCCACCTTCTAATCCACCATTTTCCAATACTAAAATACCATCCACTTTACCGATTATAGGAGAGTACTCTTCATTGATCTTATAGCCTTTTTTCTGAAGCTTTAATTTTACAGATGGATCAAAAGAGTTAGGTTCCATTCGAATTTCATCAGGTAACCATTGGTGATGAAATCTCGGAGCATCAATAGCTTGCTGCATGCTCATATTAAATTCATGGACATTTATTATGGTTTGTAGGACAGAAGTGATTATCGTTGATCCGCCAGGAGTTCCTATACTCATGAATAACTGACCATTTTTTTCAACAATTGTTGGAGTCATAGAGCTTAGCATTCTCTTTTCGGGTTCTATACTATTAGCTTGTGCACCAATTAACCCAAACATGTTAGGTTCTCCTGGTTTACTGGAAAAGTCATCCATTTGATTATTTAAAAAGAAGCCCAATTCGGAACAATATAGTTTGGAACCATAAGCTCCATTTAGCGTAGTGGTTGCAGAAATTGCATTACCGAATTGATCTATAATGGAATAGTGTGTTGTTTCATTACTCTCAATTATTTCTATATTTCCGTAAGAAACATCGCTTGATTTTGTTGCATTTTTAAAACTAAAAGATTCCATTCGTTCTTTTAGATAATTATGATTTATAAGAATGGAATCTGGTATAAAACTAAAATCCGGATCTCCCAAAAAGTAACTGCGGTCCGCGTAAGCTCGTCTGGATGCTTCTGTTATAAGTTGTATTGATTTCGATGAATTATGACCAAAATTATGGATATTATATGGTTCTATCATTTTCATAATCTGAGCCAGGCAAATCCCTCCACTTGATGGTGGAGACATCGAAATTATTTTAAGATCATCATAATTAAAAACAGTTGGTTCACGCCATTTCGCATTATAATTCGATAGATCTTCCAAAGTAATTATACCTCCATTGTTTTTGATAAATTCAACTAATTTAATGGCAGTTTCTCCTTTATAAAATTCATCTCTACCATTAATTAATATTCTTTGAAGTGTTTTGGCTAATGAATAGTTTTTAATCGTATCGTTAGCGTTCCAGCTATATTCAAAATAAATGGAATCTTTGTTGACCTTTCTAAACAAAGGTTGATATGTTTTAAGTCTTTCTTTTTGTTTTTTTGTTACTACAACTCCTTTCTTAGCTAAAGCTATAACTGGTGAAAAAATATCTTGTATTGGTAAAGTTCCGAATTTCTCATGAACTGCAAATATCCCTGCTACGTTGCCTGGTACACCAACTGATAGGGCACCAAGTCTACTTTTTTCAGGATCTACATTGCCATTTTTATCCAAATACATGTCCTTATGAGCAGTTAAAGGGGCCTTCTCCCTGTAATCTAAAGCACCATTTTCACCGTTCTTCAATCTATACACCATAAAGCCACCACCTGCAAGGCTGCCCGCAAAAGGATAGGCGACGGCCAGAGCCAATTCAGTTGCTGCCATAGCATCAAAAGCATTTCCTCCTTTTTTTAAGATTTCCAATCCAATTTTGGAGGCCTCTGCTCTTGCCGTAACTACCATGGCATTATTAGTTATGACCCCTTTAGTAGATCTTAAATGATGATGATCTTTGACTGATCTACAGGAAACTACAAATAAAATGAGTGCTAAACCAATTATTATCCTTTTCACATATTTAGATTTAATTCTTTAAGTTTAACATTCGAGAATTTCATAAGCTCCTCGAAAAAATCTTTAAATTCTTTTTCAAAAATATCATAAAATTCAAGTAGGTCCTCAGAAGCCATTTCCATATTAGATTTATATTTCGTGCGTTTGCTCATACCATTTAATACTCGAGAAATACCCTCAACAGTTGCATAACTTAATAACCAATTGTCTTTAATTAAGTACGGCGTTAAGTTTTGTACTCTTGCAGGTAACAAATCGTAATTGTCAATTAATACTTTGTAGAATTCAAATGTAAATTCCTCTAATGGCTTATCTGAGTAGTCCTTCCAATTTTTAGCTAAAAAATGATCATAATATATATCCACTATAACACCAGAATAATGGCTATATTTTTTATGCAATCGTTTTGTACTTTTTCTGAATATTTCATGAGCATCAGTAAATGTATCTATCTTTCGATGCAGTAATATGCCTTTCTGAATTCCCACTGGAAATGATTTATATTTTTTTCCACGAACACTATCCGATATAAAATTACCTATCGCTATTTCAGGGTCATCACCGGACAAATAAATATGAGCTAAGAAATTCATTGTTCTAAATTACAAATTCAAGTAAACTTTAACACTTTGAAATAGTATATTTGTCAAAATTTAATTCAACAATGACATTAATAAAATCTATTTCAGGAATTCGTGGAACAATAGGAGGACGTGTAGGAGTTAATTTAACACCAATAGATGCTGTTAAATTTGCGGCGGCATATGGATATTGGATTAAAGATCAACGATTAAAAGATAACTATAGAGTAGTAGTTGGTAGAGATGCCAGAATTTCTGGTGAAATGATTCAGAATTTAGTAATGAATACTTTGGTTGGCCTTGGAATTCATGTGGTTGACCTTGGTCTTTCTACCACACCAACGGTAGAAATGGCTGTTCCTATGGAGCATGCTGATGGTGGAA
>CAJIBV010000009.1_pt1 | contig 12971 bp, 15 predicted proteins | sample 9199431 | NCBI WGS metagenome assembly CAJIBV01 (sample SAMEA7708314, study PRJEB35096) | sediment metagenome | biome: marine neritic benthic zone biome [ENVO:01000025]; feature: sediment [ENVO:00002007]; material: shallow marine sediment [ENVO:03000034] sea grass bed [ENVO_01000059] ...
AGAGGAATTTTTTGTAATTGATGGAGAATATGAAAAGGAATCAAGAACTGAAAAAATAATAGTCAGTTTAAAAAGAGGACAAAAGAAAATAATTAAAAGAAATTCCTCTAGGTGTTTAATATTTTGAGTTGCTACAGGATTAAAATAACTTTTCCCAAAAGACAAATGATAAATGGCGTCCAGAACATTTGTTTTTCCAATTCCATTTGGGCCCACAAAACAATTAATCTTTTCGTCAAAGCAGAAATTCTTAGAATCAAAATTTTTATAGTTCAGTAGAGATAACGATTTTAGGATCATAAAAGCTAAAGATTGAAAGCAGTTTAATCATTCAAATAAGATGTGCAAATTATTGAAAAATAACAAATAAATACCCTTTTAAATACCAATAAATATTTTATTTTTGCGACGCAGTAATTAATGACATATGGCAACTTATAAGAAAAGAGGTTACAAACCTAAGACTAAAGCTGAAAAAGCTGAAGCTATTGAGGAACAATCAGCAACGGCTGAGGTTTTCAAGACGTTGGATGAAAGCGCATCTAAGACAGAAGAGTGGGTTGCATCAAACCAAAAATATATTTTTATTGTTATAGGACTCGTAGCAGTTGTTGTATTGGGTTATTTGGGATATAATAAGTTTATAGCAGAACCTAAACAAGAGGCAGCAATGAATGATATGTATCATGCACAAACCATGTTCAATGAAGCGGTGTTAGGGACTCAAAAAGAGAAAGATTCATTATTTAGTTTAGCCTTAAATGGTAGTCAAGGTAAATTTGGACTACTGGATATTATATCAGAATATAGGGGAACACCAGCTTCTAATATGTCAAATTACTATGCTGGAATGGCTTACCTTCAAATGAAAGATTATAAAAATGCAATTGCATTTTTAAGTGATTATTCATCTGATGACGAAGCAACAGCACCTATTGCTAAAGGTGGTATAGGGGATGCTTTTGTTCAGTTAAATCAGCTTGAAGATGCCTTAGGATATTATGAAGAAGCCGCAAAAATGAGGAGTAATGATTTCACCACACCTATGTACCTTTATAAAGCCGGAACAATCGCTCTTGAATTGGGACAAGCAGAAAAGGCATTAAAGCATTTTAATACTATTAAAGAAGAATTTCCAAAATCTACTGAGGCTTCTACGGTAGATGTCTTTATTGGTAAGGCTGAAGCTTTAAAATAATATAATATGGCAACTGCGAATAAAAATTTGTCGCACGACGATAAAGACACTATTCCAAATGCTAAAAACTATCGATTTGGGATTGTTGTTTCTGAATGGAATAAGTCTATAACAGAAGGACTATACGAAGGATCGTACAAAGCTTTAATTGAAAATGGAGTTGAAAAGGGAAATATTATAAGATATGACGTTCCTGGAAGTTTCGAGTTGGTTTATGGCTGCAAAAAAATGCAAAATCAAAATGTAGATGCAATTATTGCTATAGGAAGTGTAATTCAAGGCGAAACAAGACATTTCGATTTTGTTTGTGATGGAGTAACTCAAGGAATAAAGGACCTGAATATTCAAAACGATATTCCGATTATTTTTTGTGTTTTAACAGATAATACGATGCAACAAGCTATTGACAGGTCTGGCGGGAAACATGGTAATAAAGGAACAGATTCTGCCATTGCCGCTATAAAAATGGCAGAATTTAGAGCTCAAACTAATAAGTAAAAGCTCTTTCATAGCATATAAATATCTGGATTTTTGTTAACATTTTTTGGCATTTGAATTCTACAATTGAATAGTATTTTCAGTATTTTTGGAATTGAAGGAATTATGGGAATCTTTAAGTTACGTAAAAATAAAAGGTTTAATTATGTACCTCGTCATTACAAGCAAGATGGCGAAGGAAGCCCTTTTGAAATTAAGCATAAATTCGATAAATACAGAAAAACAGTTGGCCCCAACGGTAATATTAAAACAAAATTTATGACTGCATGGGACGAACTAAGAAATTCTCCTGATAAAGCTGCAAATAGAAGAGTATTGATAATTGCAGGTATTTTAATTTTAATCTTCCTTTTTATTATTGAATTTGATTTGTCTATTTTCTTTAAATAAATAAATGGCAGATATTATTCAATTATTACCAGATCATGTAGCCAATCAGATTGCAGCAGGTGAAGTCGTACAAAGACCAGCCTCTGTGGTCAAAGAACTGCTCGAAAATTCAATTGATGCAGGAGCTACTCAATTAAAACTAATTATTAAAGATGGAGGAAAAACCTTGATCCATGTTATCGATAATGGATCAGGAATGAGTGGTACTGATGCAAGATTAAGTTTTGAGCGTCATGCAACTTCAAAGATTAGTTGTGCTAATGATCTGTTTCAAATACAGACAAAGGGATTTAGAGGGGAGGCCTTAGCGAGTATAGCTGCCATTTCTCATGTTGAATTAAAAACAAAACAAGATAAAGAAGAATTAGGATCTTGTATTCGTATTCAAGGAAGTAAAGTAATTTCTCAGGAAGTAGTTGTTACACCTGATGGAACATCTATATCGGTTAAAAATTTATTTTTCAACGTTCCGGCCAGACGAAATTTTTTGAAATCTGAATCTGTGGAAATGCGGCATGTGATTGACGAGTTTCATAGAGTAGCCCTAGCTCATCCGGAAATAAGTTTTTCTATGTTTAATAATGGAAGTGAGATCTTTAACTTACCAGATAGCAATTACAGACAAAGAGTAGTGAATATTTTTGGAAACAAGATTAATGAAAGATTGGTTCCGGTAGAAGAATCTACTGATGTAATTAAAATTAGTGGTTTTGTTTGTAAGCCGGAGTACTCAAAAAAAACACGAGGTGAGCAGTTCTTTTTTGTCAACAACAGATTTATAAAAAGTGCCTATCTGAACCATTCGGTCATTTCCGCGTTTGAAGGCTTATTAGAGGAAGGCAGATTTCCGAGCTACTTTTTAAATTTAACGATTGACCCTAAATCAATCGATATAAATATTCATCCGACTAAAACAGAAATAAAATTTGAAGATGAACATACTTTGTATGCAATTTTAAGGTCATCCATTAAACACAGTTTAGGGCAGTTCAATATTGCCCCAGTATTGGATTTTAACCAGGATATCAATTTGGAAACGCCATATAGCTATAAAAACAAGAATGCCGAATCACCAAATGTTGAAGTTGACAGAAATTTTAATCCTTTTAGGGATGAAATTATATCCAAAGGATTGACCGGCAGATACAAAAAAGAGTCAACTCAATCCTGGGAAAGTTTATATGTTGGTTTGGAATCCAAGGCTAATAATAATGAATCTGACTTTGGGAGTGTAGAATTTGAAAGCGAAGAAATTACACCTTCTTTGTTTGATGAAAATGATTCAATAAATGACAGTCATTCCACTTTTCAACTTCATAAAAAATATATTATAAGTACGATCAAATCAGGCATATTGATTATTGATCAAAATAAGTCTCATCAAAGAATCTTATATGAGGATTTTTTAAGAAATTTTACCTTAAAAGAAGCTACGAGCCAACAATTGTTATTCCCACTTAAGTTACATTTCTCAATTCCGGAAATAGAAGTTGTAAAACGGCTTAAAGAACAATTAGAATCCTCTGGATTTATTATTACTAAATTAGAACAGAATATTCTAGAAATAACAGGAGTACCAATAGTTGTAGCAGAAAGTGAAGTTTCAATAATAATTGAACAATTAATAAGTGATTATCAAAATGAGATTCCCGAAAGTAACCTTAGCTTAACAGATCTTTTGGCTAAATCCATGGCTAAGTCATTAGCAATAAAAACGGGTCAAAGACTTACACGACAAGAGCAGGAACATCTTGTTAACAGTTTATTTGCATGCAAAGAACCAAATGTCACACCCGGGAATAAACCTATTTTCATCACTATGTCTATTGAAGAATTTGATAAACGGTTTATTTAATAATGAATGAAAACTAGAAATGAATAGAATAACAGATACAGTTAAGCACTTATTAATTTTAAATTTAATTTTTTTTATTGGTACGCTTGCATTGGGTGAAGGTACTTTTTTCTATGAGTGGTTTTCAATGTATTTTCCTAAGAATCCAATGTTTAAACCATGGCAGATAATTTCTCATATGTTCATGCATGGAGGATTCATGCATATTGGATTTAATATGCTAGCCTTATGGATGTTTGGAACTCCTGTAGAGCAAAAGATTGACAACAAAAAATTCCTTTTCCTATATTTTTCTGCAGGTTTAGGTGCTTTGGCACTTCAGGTTGGTTTTTCTTATTTTAATTTCTATTCGAGTTTTGCCTTATTAAACGAGGCTGGTTTTTCTCAATCCGATATTATGGATGCATTATCCTCTGGTTATAACATGTATGATAAAAGATGGGAGAATGTATTAAATCCAAGTCAGTTAGAAAGTTTTGTTAGCATATATAATACTCCAATGGTAGGAGCATCAGGAGCAATTATGGGAATTTTAGTTGCTTTTGGGATGATGTATCCAGAATCTAAACTAATGCTCATATTTTTACCGGTTCCCATTAAGGCAAAGTATTTTATTCCTGGAATTATAATTTTAGATCTTGTTTCTGCGTTAACAGGACAATCTTTTTTTAGTCCGAGTAATACAGCGTATATGGCACATGTTGGAGGGGCCTTAACCGGATTCATAATTATGTGGTATTGGAGAAAAACTCAGTTTAATAAAAACCGTTGGGATCTGTGAGTTTAATTCAAGATTTAAAATATAAGTATAGTAGACTTAACATTTTCGAAAAGATAATTGCCGTTAATGTGGTTGTTTTCCTTATAGCAAAAATTTTCTTTATCTTATCTAAAGGAAAATCCTTAACTATCTTCAGTTGGTTTGAATTTCCTGTAAAATTAGGCGACTTTATAATTCAGCCCTGGTCACTATTAACATACGCATTTATTCATTACGACTTTTGGCATCTACTTTTTAACATGCTTTGGCTGTATTTTATTGGAAGGATGTTTGTAAATCTCTTCAATACTAAAATGGCATTAAATGTTTATTTTCTTGGGGCTATTTTTGGAGCACTTTTGTTTATGTTAGGCTATAATATTCTTCCAACTATATTTAATAAAGGAACATTGCTGGTAGGAGCTTCTGCTGCTGTCAGGGCACTTGTCATATTTTTGTGTGCCTATATGCCAAATATGGAAGTAAGGATATTTACCTTTAATATAAAGTTGTGGTATATTGGAGCAGCGCTCGTTGTGCTTGATTTCCTGGGATTATTTGGAATTAATCCAGGTGGCAATATAGCCCATATAGGAGGAGCTTTGTTGGGCTATTTCTATGCCATTCAATTAAAAAAAGGAATAGATATTGGAAAAGGGTTTGAGAAATTTATGGATGGCGTTGTAAATCTTTTTAAACCTTCAAATAAGAAGTCTAAATTAAAAACTGTACATAAGAAAAAAAATAAACAATTCGCCGGACATAATAAAGGGGAGTTCAGTGAGTTTTCTAAACAGAAGCAAATAGATATTATTCTTGATAAAATTGGCAAAAGTGGTTATGATAGTTTAACCAAAGAAGAAAAGGAATTTCTGTTTAAAGCAGGAAAGTAACAGTAATAATCAACTCATAAATGGTGAAGAAACTTAGTTTTTTTAATAAAACAGTCTTTTTTATTAATTCTATCGCAGCTACGTTGCTTTTACTAGCCTTTTTCCTTCCTTTTATCGCGCCCAAAACCTTCCCATTTTTAGCTGTTTTAAGTTTATTAGTTCCAATACTTCTTATTTTAAACATTCTTTTTGTTACCTATTGGCTGCTCAGTTTAAAAAGACACTTTTTATTATCATTAATTGTTTTAATTATCGGATATAATTATCTAGGTTCCTTTTATAAACTTTCATCTTCAAATGAAATAATTAGTGGCTCTGAACTCAGCATCATGAACTATAATGTTAGGTTATTTAATTTATATGACTGGATTCCCAAACAAAATATTGAAGAAGAGATGGAAAGGTTAATCGAGTCTCAGAAACTTGACATTCTAGTAGTTCAGGAATATCATCCGAATGAGGATATTGACCTGTCGATATTTAAATATAAGTATGAAAAACTGGCAGGCAATAAAACAAAATATGGTCAAGCTATTTTTTCTAATTTTCCTATTTTGGATTCTGGTTCTATCGAATTTCCAAATACTGCTAATAATGCCATATATACTGATATAGTAAAAGAACAAGATACAATTAGGATTTATAACATTCATTTGCAATCCCTCCATATTAGTGAGGATGTTACAAACTTAACTAGTGAGAATTCTGAGCGCCTATTTAAAAGGATAAGCAATACCTTTAAAATGCAACAAAATCAAGCCGAATTATTCCTGGAACATAAAAGGAATTGTCCCTATAGAATGGTCATTTCGGGTGATTTTAATAATACAGCTTTTTCTTATGTTTATAAACATATAAAGGGAGATTTGTTAGATACTTTTGAAGAAGCAGGAAGTGGTTTTGGAAGGACTTATGATTTTAAATTTTTTCCAATTAGGATCGATTTTATTTTAGCAGATCAATCTTTTAAAATAAATGGATTTAAGAATTTTAATGAAAAGCTCTCCGACCATTATCCAATAATGGCTAAAATAGGATTGCCAGATTAATTATACATAAATTGGCAGTCCAGAGTATCGGCTATTATATGAATGACCAATCCCAATCCCAACAATCTGGTTTTCTTGAATAAGGACAATGTAACATATATAATAATGGCATAATAGGAGTGAAGTGGATGAAAATTTATGCTACATCTGCCAGGATCAAAAATTGGATCTGCTAAAAAATGGTCCAGATCTATCCATAGTCCTGAAAGCATAATTATAAATGCTATTTTCCAGTTCATCCTAAACCATATTAATGCGACTAATAATGGTATAATTAGATGACTTCCATAATGCACAATGTTCTGCAACACTAAATTATTTTTAATTGTTGAGATTCTAAATAACTAGTGGCATTTGGGCCTTCATTAAAAAGCAGATCAAGAACACTTAGATTACTTAAAAAACCAAATTTATAACTAAATACTTGATTGTATTCTTCAAAGTTCACGGATGTTTCAAGTCGGGCATTTGCCAAGAATCTGTAATCTTTTAAAGGAGAAACGTTTTCCTTAAAACAACTAGATTTACTAAAATGAATATTTAGTTCCAAGAGTCTTAAGAGTACTTCCAGGCAATCTAAATTATGATCTAAAATATATTTGTACTTCTTCTTGAATAATGTAGAAAAATCATCTTCATAAAATTCATAAAAGGGGGCTGAACTATACGCACTTTGAATCGATTTCCAATTATGAGATTGCCAGTCTTCCGAGTCAGCAATCTTCACATCCTTGTATTTTTGTCGATTTTTGTGAGAGTATTTTACAGGTACATTTAAAATCAATCTTCCATTTGCACCAAAAATATAAGCTCGGTTTCTGTAGGTTTGTTTTTGATAATTGTCTTCTACTTCAAATATTATGTTCTCGGCCTGAGCCATTACAACAAAATGAGCAATAGATGGCAGATAAGTTGGATGGAGTATTATATCCATTCTATATAAGCAAATTAAATACTTGTTGCTTTTCTCTTTTTTCTCCAAGTACTAATTCCAATCCATGCAATTAGTATAACCAAGAATGGAATTAAATAGGAAACAGGTTTTCCACTACCACCAACAGTTGTAAAGAATCGTTCCCATCGTGGTTTACCATCACTCCAACTCATCCAGATGAAAACGGGTTTTCCTACAACATGATCGTAAGGAACAAATCCCCAAGCTCGCGAATCCTGGGAGTTATGCCTGTTATCACCCATCATCCAATAGTAGTTTTGTTTAAAGGTATAGCTTGTTACAACCTGATCGTTAATGTAAATTTGATTCCCATTTACCTTAAGAGAATTCCCTTCATATTCGGTAATAACTCTTTTGTAAAGAGGTAAGACTTCAAGGTTTATGTCTATTGTTTTGCCTTGTTCAGGGATATACAATGGGCCGAAATGATCATTATTCCAATTATAATTTGGATTTTTAGGAAATATGTTGCTATCTCTCTCACCCTTAGGAGCTTCTGTTTTAATTAGTTTTGCAACACTCGGATGGTTTTTGAACATATTAACGGCCTCTTGAGATGCTGCTGGAATAATAATCTTTTTGTTATTAAGTCTATAAATTCCATCCGTAATATCGTATCTGCTTTTTAAGAGTTCAAAAATGGAATTATCAAAGCCTTTGCCTTCTTTTAAAATTACTTCATAACTAAATTGAAGCCTTGACCTGTCTGGTAATTCATTTTGTTTACCATTTATATACACATAACCATTTCTTACCTCAAGTGAATCGCCCGCAATACCTACACAACGTTTTACATAGTTTGTTTTTTTATCAATTGGTTTATAATAGTATTTATCTGTATGCCTCATATCCAGCATAGTATCTACTGGCCAATTGAAAACTACGATATCGTTATTTTCTATATTTTCAAATCCTGGCAACCTGAAATAAGGCAATTGTGGTCTTGGTAAATAGGACTTCTTTTTCATGACGGGAATTGTATCATGTACCATCGGAGTAGCAATGGTGGTCAAAGGAGTACGAGCGCCATAATGCATTTTACTTACAAAGAGGAAATCACCTACCAAAAGGGTTTTTTCCAATGATGAGGTAGGTATCACATATGGTTGAATGAAATATGTATGGACTATAGTTGCCGCAACTATGGCAAATAAAATGGAACTAACCCAATCTCCTGAAGAACTTTTTGGATGCAAGTCTCTATTTGCAACATATTTCACATCTTCTACATAATTCAAGTAGTAATTATAAAGTCCCAGAGAAACAATAGCTAAAAAGGTATCTGCATACGTATTTTTCCCAAAACTTCTAGCTGTTTCTACCCATATGACTGGAAACATAATCAAATTTACTATAGGGACAAATAGTAATAAAGTCCACCACCATGGTCTATTGATGATTTTCATCAGACTAATTGCGTTGTAAATTGGGATAAAAGCTTCTATTGCTTTTCTACCAGCTTTTGTATAAAGTTTCCATGTTCCTAAGCCATGTACTACTTGAATTATTAAAAAGAAAATAAACCATTCCATCATTGTCATAATTCTATATGTTTTATTTTAATAGTTGGTCTAAAGGAAATACATATTGTAACTTCATTAAGCATTCTTAACTAATGTTTAACACGTCATTCATTGTAAAAACTCCTTTTTTATTTTGCAACCACTCAGCAGCAATAACAGCTCCTAGGGCAAATCCTTGCCTGCTATGTGCCGTATGTTTTATATGAATTGAATCTACATCAGAATCATACGAAACTTTATGAGTTCCCGGCACATTTTCAATTCGCTTTGCCACAATTGGTAATTCGTTATTGTTACTTGTCTCTTCTATTAGCTTCCAATCCATATAATCTGAATTTTCAATAATTCCTTCTGCTAAAGTTATAGCTGTGCCACTTGGGGCATCTAATTTTTGAGTGTGATGAATTTCCTCAATATTAACTTTGTATTGTTTTAGCTTATTCATAAGCTTAGCCAAAGTCCTGTTCAACTCAAAGAAAATATTAACACCTAAACTAAAATTGGAGGCATAAATAAAAGCACCTTTTTTAAATTGGCAGGCCTTAACTACTTTCTCATAGTCCTCAAGCCAACCTGTTGTTCCCGAAATTACTGGAACATTATTATCTATACAATTCATAACATTTTTATATGCTGCATCCGGTACACTAAAATCGATAGCGACTTCTGCCTCCTTAATATTATAAACTGAATCTATATCTGCCTTAATCACAATATCATGTCCTCTCTGTAAAGCAATTTTTTCAATAGCTTTACCCATTTTCCCATAACCCAGCAATGCTATTTTCATATTTAGAAATTGAAATTTAAAGTTAAACCAAGATTTGTTGTAGCATCCAATTCATTCATCTTAAAATGTGGTTTGAGCGCTAAATTCTCATCCACATTGTATTGAAGCAGATGCGCATCTACATTGGCATCAATTATATTTAAGGCATAAATGCCAATAGTAACCAAAAGTGATATTTCTCGGTTTTTGTTGAGAGCTTCCTGTGCCCTGATTAGAGCATCATCAGAAATTTGGGGAGTAGCAAAAGGATTATTGTCAATATCAGTACCCCAGAATTCGTCAGTATTTCTACCAGCTAGCCTACTTTTATAGGCATCTCTGTATCTATTATATTCTTTTGTATTATCAATGTAAAAGTAAATTCCTGTACCTAAGGCCGCATACACCAATGGTATTTTCCAGTATTTTTTATTGTAGGCCTGACCTAAACCCGGTAAAATTGCAGAATAGAAAGCTGCGCGTGAAGGAGTTAGTGGATCTATTGAATCTCTGACTGTAGTCCTATTTTCAACAATTAATTCGTCATTTAATGGTATAACTTCGTTGTTTTGAGCTCGGATATTTGCAGAAAATAGGATTAGAAACGAAGCAACAAGTAATAAACTACTTTTCACGTTTTACTAATTTTGTGATCCTGTTAAAATCTTCTTCGGAATGAAAAGGAATGCTTATAGTACCTTTTCCTTTTTTTGAAACTTTGACCTTTACTTTATGTCCAAAATAATTGGAAATATCTTTTATTCCCTTTTTTATGTAACTAGGAAATGCTTGTTGGCTTTTCTTTTTTGCTAAGACCTTTCCATTATTTTGCTTATAACTACGTACTAAGTTTTCAGTCTCTCTAACCGATAGTTTATCAGATAGAATCTTTTCATAAATATTTATTTGATCGTTCTGATCTTCAATATTAATCAGAGCTCTACCATGTCCCATTGATATAAACCCATCTCGAATTCCAGTTTGAATAATCGGATCTAATTTTAATAGTCTTAGATAATTTGCAATTGTGGAACGTTTTTTACCAACACGTTCACTCATTTGTTCCTGAGTTAATTGGATTTCATCTATTAATCTTTGGTAGGATAAGGCTATTTCTATAGGGTCCAGATCCTGACGCTGAATGTTTTCTACTAAAGCCATTTCCAAAGTTTCCTGGTCATTGGCTATTCGTATATAGGCAGGAATAGTTGGCAATCCGATTAGCTTTGATGCTCTATACCTTCTTTCACCAGAAACTAACTGAAACTTATTGAATTCTAATTTTCTAACCGTTATAGGTTGAATTATACCAAGTTCCTTAATTGAAGAAGCTAGTTCTCGTAGTGATTCCTCACTGAAATTCGTCCTAGGTTGAAATGGATTGACTTCTATAGAATTAATATCAATCTCAACGATATTACCAATTACCTTATCAGCATTCTTATCCTGAGCTGAGTTAATATCATTACTCGGATCTTTCAACAATGCTGATAAACCTCTACCCAAGGCCTGTTTCTTGGTTGCCTTCGCCATTACTCTGAATTTTTATTGATAATTTCTTTGGCCAAACTTAAGTAATTAAGAGCACCTTTACTACTGGCATCATAATTTATTATATTCTCTCCATAACTCGGTGCTTCTCCTAAACGCACATTTCTTTGAATGATTGTTTGAAATACCATTTCCCCAAAATGTTTTTGTACCTCTTCAACTACCTGGTTTGATAATCTAAGACGAGAGTCGTACATCGTTAACAGAAGACCTTCAATATCCAGTTCAGGATTATGAATTTTTTGTACACTTTTAATAGTATTTAATAATTTACCAAGACCTTCTAAAGCAAAATATTCACATTGAATAGGAATAATTATTGAATCAGCTGCCGTTAGTGCATTTAAGGTTAATAGACCTAATGAAGGTGCACAATCTATAAAAATATAATCATAATCAGCTTTTAAATGCTCGATGGCCTGATTTAACATATACTCACGATTCTCCTTATCAACTAACTCAATTTCTATTGCTACTAAATCAATATGTGAAGGAATTATATCAAGATTTGGAGTATCTGATTTAACAATTGCTTCACTAGCAGAATTAGTGTGTTCTAATAACTGATATGTGCCAATTTGTACATTTTCAACATCTAGACCTAATCCAGAAGTTGCATTGGCCTGCGGATCAGCATCTATAAGCAATACTTTCTTTTCAAGGACACCTAATGATGCGGCTAAGTTCACAGAAGTGGTTGTTTTACCGACACCTCCTTTTTGATTGGCAATTGCTATGATTTTACCCATTAAAATGATTTGGTTTTAATACGCGTAAAAATACAACTATTTGCGAGTTTAGAAAATGGAAGTTGTTAACAGTTGGTTAAAAGTAAAGGGAACTTTTTTTCTGATGAATTTTGAAAATATTTTAGATTCTGTAGTAGTCAGTTAATTCCAAAAGTCCGATGCAATCTCAATAAGATTCCCTTCAGGATCACTTATCATAGCAGATCGAATGTTCCAATGTTCATTTCTGGGCCCATAAATTCCTTTTGCACCTGATCTTATAAATTTTTGGTAAGTTTCATCCACATTTTTCGCCTTTCCCACATTTAAAGCCAATTCGAAGGATCCATTAATGCCCTTAGGAAAGGATGGATTCTGTCCTAATAATTCGTTTAATTGAGCACGCTCAAACATAGAAAATCGAATCCCTTCGTGCTTGAATTCGGCATAAGGACCCATCCCGTCCCAGTCTATGTCCAAACCAATTACATTTTTGTAGAACTGAACCATTTCGGTTAGATCATTCACAAAAATACTGATCATATCGAAATTAACTTTCATGAGTAATTATTCTTAAATTGAATATTGTAGATTACTATATCTTTATAACAAGGTTCTAATCGATTAATATTTTAAGAATCTTAATGGCAGCATCACTGATCTTGGTCCCAGGACCAAAAACGGCAACAGCACCAGCATCAAATAAATATTGGTAATCTTGTTTTGGTATAACGCCTCCAACTATTACCATAATATCATCGCGGCCATATTTTTTAAGCTCTTCAATTACCTGAGGTACCAA
>CAJIBV010000048.1_pt1 | contig 12943 bp, 12 predicted proteins | sample 9199431 | NCBI WGS metagenome assembly CAJIBV01 (sample SAMEA7708314, study PRJEB35096) | sediment metagenome | biome: marine neritic benthic zone biome [ENVO:01000025]; feature: sediment [ENVO:00002007]; material: shallow marine sediment [ENVO:03000034] sea grass bed [ENVO_01000059] ...
GGGTATATTTCAATTAGCCCATCATTATTTTCATCTGTAGCTTGATTCAAGTCTATAATATTCAGAGAACTTAAAAATTGTGAAATTTCAAATTGAACGGTTAATTCAACAATACCATTTTGTACTAATACACCAGTATTTCTGCCTAAATCCAAATTTTCACTTGTATCATGCCAAAAAACAAATGGAGTCCCATCGATTGTTCCCTCAATATAAATAGATCTATCGTACAGATCATCTGTAACAGGTAAATCCTCATCTTTATGGAATTTAAATCGCATTTCTTTATATAATCCGTCAGGAACAAATGCATTTCCTATAGTTTGTGTCAAGGCGTCAGAACCATTCAACAGGTCAATTTGATATGGGCCTCTAAATTGAATTTCATCCGTATCTAGACTACTAGTTGGATCATCATCATTTTTAAAAACTACATCGCGAATTGAAATTTTAAAGTCAGAGAATATTATCGAATTGTTCTCTAATTTGTTACTGGTTTCCAACCTGGATTGAATCGTTGGATTTACGGCACTTACTTTCAATTTTATTCCAGCCTGATCATCTTCATTTTCTGAACAACTAAAAACCATTAACACCATAAGCAGCATTACTAAATAATTTAAATTTTTCATAATATTTTATTTTGGGTTATAGTGCTAAATTAGCAGCAATTTAAAAAAAAAAAAAAAAAATATCTATGAACAGGAAGTTATTAATTATGAGCAGGTAATTCTAAAGTCTTAATGGGAAGCTAACCAAATTTTAAATGCGGCAGTCTTCTCTTTGCTGACCACAATATCCTTGTCAAATGGGGTTTTGAGCTTAAGTTTTAACCTATTACTGGATTGTGCCACCATATCGACAATTGCGTCAATATTAACAATTATCTGCCTGTTGATTCTAAAAAAATTATCAGGATTCAATTTTTGGAGAATATGTTCAAGTGTGTCATCCAATACATGTTTATCGTTTGCAAATGTTTTGGCATAAACCAAACCCATTTCAGTATACAACAAAGAAATATTGTTGGTTTCTATTACTTTTAATTTTTGCCCTATCTTACTGATAAGTCGTTTTTGATATTCAGTTTCAAATTGATTGCTCAGATGAATACTTCTCATGTTTGGAACATCAATTTTATTTTTTTCGAATTTTACTAAGGCCTTTGTTAATTCTTGGTAATTTATTGGCTTTAGTAAATAATGTATCCCATTATATTCAAATGCCTTAATGGCATAATCGTTATAAGCTGTAATAAATATAATAGGTTTATCTGGGTCGATTTTTTCAAAGACCTCAAAGCAAGTACCATCTGATAATTGAATATCTGAAAGAATAAGGTCAAATTCCGTAGACTCAATTAACTTCACAGCTTCGCTGATCCTATCTGAGTTTCCAACAATTTCATACTGTGGTCGGATTTCATTAACCATTCTTGTGAGTCTTTGCAAAGCTGCCGGTTCGTCTTCGAAAATTAATATCTTATTCATATAGGTATGGTATCTTGACTACAAAAAATTCTTTACGCTCTTCTATTAAAGGACTTTTCTTCAATATCATTTCATTTCTTTTTATCAGGTTTTCTAATCCCAGTCCCAGTGATAATGCTTTTTTATTTTTTTTGTTAATATTATTTGTAAAAACTAAATATCCCTCCTCTTCTGTAATAACCATTTCCAATTTGTTTTGCTTATTAATTATATTATGTTTGATAGCATTTTCTATCAACAATTGTAACGACATCGGAATTACGAACTTGCTTTTTGTTTTATCTAAATCCTGAATTTCTAAACTTATAAGGTCTTGGTATCTAATTTTATGTATTTCAAAATATTGAATAGCTATTTCCAGTTCTTCTGACAAATTAATTATTTCTGTATTTTCATATTTCAGTACTGTCCTGAACATAGCAGAAAGTTTTTCTAATATTGCTACAGATTTTTTTGGATTTTCTTCTACGACTCCTATAAGTGAATTAAAGCTATTAAATAAAAAATGAGGGTTGATTTGATCCTTAATTCTTTGATATTCATATTGAATTTGAACATTTTTTAGCTTTTCTTTTTTTATAATTTGATTCTCCTTGTATTTAACAATTAAATATACTGAAACTATTAAGATGATTAACAAGAGTACCCAAAACCATGACAACATCCAAAATGGTTTAGAAATACTAAATTCATAAGTTTTAAGTTTCGATGGGTTGAAATTTCTATGTCCTCCACTACTTAATTGAAAGTTATAATTTCCGGGACGCAAATTATAGTAGGTTACTTTTTCTTGCGTGGTGGTTTTCCATTCTTCTTCTAATGGATTTAACCTATATTTATAATACCTCTCATTAGGTGCACTATAGTTAATTGATTCAAATAAAAATGACCATACGTTATCATTAAATTTGAATTTGTTTTGGTCAGTACTAATTTCTTCATCAAATAATAAGGCTGGATTTAGAACCAATCCATCATTATGTACTTCGCTTAATAATCTTGTATTTAATTCAAATATTCCATTTTCAAATCCTATCAAATAATTGGACCCAATAACTACGTTAGAATTTAAATTTGGTTCAGCCAGGCTTTCATTGGACACATAACTCATCTGTCTGGTTTTCCATTCCAATATATCCACACCTTGGTTATGAGCAAACATAACATTTCCATTAACATAAGAGATATTATAAATATCATTTGACCTCATAAAATATTGGTCAGATAAATTGGTTATAGTTTTTTCATCCTTAACAAAAACCCCATTATCTTCTACAGAAAATATTATTCCGTATGGTGTCTCTACGATAGTGTAAACACTTTGATCTTTAAAAAAATACTCCGGCTTACCATTCATAACATTAATAAATCCATTATCAGATGTTCCAAGGTAAAATTGATTTGGATTCCTGGCATGAAAAGTGTACAAATAATTATTCTTCAATAAATCTGTAAAGTCGTAAACAATTATGTGGTTATTAAGGTCAAACACCTTTAAACCATTAAGATATCCAACCCAAAGCATATCACCGACGACTTGTAGTTTAATGATATTTTGTTCATCAGGATTAGGATCCATTTTTTGGAAACCGATAGAAAATTCTTTTTTTGATGTATCAAAAACCAATATTCCCTTACCCATAGTACCCGCATAAATTTTATTTTTATGCTTAACCAGTGACGACACATAGGATGTTTTATAATTTTCCGGAAAATCGAACTCCTGCAATAACTTATTTTTTTGAAACAACGAAATTTTACCCTCCTTACCTAACCATACCATGTCTTGATCTGAATACAGTGAAAATACATTCTTTATATCGTGAAACTTTGATAGAATATTAAATGATTCTATTGTGTTTTTGTTAGTGGTGAACAATTGAGACTGAACTTGTATCAGGTTATTAAAAGCTCCTTTTTTCATTAATTCAAAATCATCAATTTCCCATTTCCTCAATTCATTTCGATCTATCGCATATAAGAATCCTCTTTTACCTGCAATCTCCAGTGGTTTGAATTCATTTGGATTGTGAACAGCATTAATCGTTAGATCAGAATTAACAAAAACTATCTGGCCACTATTCAGAAGTATAGCCAATTTACCTGAATCATAAACTACAATTTGTTTAGGGAGAAAACCAGGTAATTTAACTGCCTTGATGATTTCTAAATTCTCATTTATCTTAATAACTTCAGAATCCGTTATAATAAATATGGAATTCTCCAGGGATACAATATCGTTAATGAATCCTTCTTCTATGATTGAGGATAAATCATTGGTTTTTAGTGAATAAGCATACAACCCTGACCCGGAAGTTCCTATATATAGATTATCACCTAATATTTCTAAACATGTGATAATCTCATTAAAATCGTATTCTTGAATTTTAGTTAGTTTTTCATACACCAAGAAAGAATTTCCACTTGCTATATAATATTTATCTTCAGAGAGAATTGCAGCATCATTAATCTGTTTATTAAGATGTAAACATGTACTGTGTACTTCTTCTCCGTCAAACTTACAAACAGATTGATTACTTATTAGATAAACAAATCCTTGGACATCCTGACGTAACAATTTAATTTCGTCTTCGAAATGATATGAATATTCTTGTGCTATTAAACCTTGAAATCCAATTGCAAATAATATGATTAGAAATAGTCTCATTCGTCTTTAGACAATAAAACATTTAACCTTACTAGAATTTCAGAGGCTATTTTTGCTTGTACAATTTTCGGGATTTTAATATTGTATTCTGATAGTTCGACCTTAAATTCCCCACTTATTTTCAAAGTACCTTCTTCGAAATTAAATGTAACTGGAATTGTAACTATTTGAGTGACGCCGTGAATTGTAAACTTTCCTTTGCACACAGCTTCCGTTACACAGCCATTGGAACAATCATCTTTAATAAGCATGGTTCCTAAAAATGTTGCATCAGGAAATTTTTCAGTCTCTAGATAATGCTCATTAAAATGCTCTCTTTGCAAAGCACTATTGAAACCTATAAAAGAAGTCATATTGACCTTGAACGCAAAATGCTTATTGGAAATATCCACTATTCCCATCAACTCATCTGTATTACCTTTTATAATTTCTAGAGGTGCGTCAGAAACAAATGACACATGACCTTTACCTTGATAAATTGATTGAGCTACTAATCCAGACACAAAAAACACAAAGGTTAATATGAACAATATCTTTTTCATCACTTAACAGTTTGATACTGGTAAAAATAACAAAATTGAATGGATAAAAAATCTACATTAAATTTATGCCTGCTATAAAGATAGAAGTAACTTAAACAACAATGAACTACCTTGAATAATTTGGTGCTTCTTTCGTGATGGTTACATTATGAGGATGACTTTCCTGAATTCCAGAAGCTGATATTTTCACAAATTTCCCAGATAACTTAAGGGTTTCAATATCCTTAGCTCCACAATATCCCATGCCCGCTCTTAGACCTCCTATAAACTGGTGAATGCTTTCATACAGCTCCCCTTTATACGGTACACGGCCCACAATACCTTCAGGTACTAATTTTTTAATATCATCCTCAACATCCTGGAAATATCGATCCTTACTACCTTGTTTCATGGCCTCCACACTTCCCATCCCACGATAAGACTTAAATTTTCGTCCTTCGTAAATAATAGTTTCTCCAGGTGATTCCTTAGTTCCTGCCAGTAACGATCCTAACATTACACTATCCGCTCCGGCAGCAATTGCCTTTGGAATATCGCCTGTGTAGCGAATACCGCCATCTGCAATAAGCGGGACCCCAGTTCCCTTGAGTGTATCTGCCACTTCTAAAATTGCAGAAAACTGTGGGAATCCAACTCCAGCAACCACACGAGTTGTACAAATTGACCCTGGGCCGATTCCAACTTTAATACCATCGGCACCAGCTTCAACAAGATATTTAGCTGCTTCAGGTGTTGCTATATTCCCAACAACTACATCCAATTTTGGAAATTTTTCTTTTATATCCTTTAATATTTTAACTACACCTTTAGAATGGCCATGAGCTGTATCAACAACAACCGCATCAACTCCGGATTTTACCAAAGCCTGAGCACGTTTTACCGCATCTTGCGTGACCCCAAGAGCAGCAGCCACACGTAACCTTCCGTATTTGTCTTTATTTGATATTGGCTTTTGAATCAGTTTGGTTATATCCCTAAAAGTAATTAAACCTACTAATTTATAATTGTCATCTACTACAGGTAGTTTTTCTATCTTATGATCCTGAAGTATAACTTCAGCATCCTGCAAGGACGTTCCTTCACCAGCAGTCACCAGATTTTTGGATGTCATCACCTCAACGATTGGTCGATTGTTATTTCTCTCGAATCTTAGATCTCTATTTGTAACAATTCCTTTCAAAATACCTTTCTCATCTACAATTGGGATACCTCCAATACTATGCTCATGCATACTTTGTTTAGCATCCATAACTATAGCATCCAAAGGCAGGGTTACAGGATCTATGATCATACCGCTTTCTGCGCGTTTCACCTTCCTTACTTTTTCGGCTTGATCTTCGATGGTCATGTTCTTATGCAATACGCCAATTCCACCTTCACGGGCCATTGCAATTGCCATTTTACTCTCCGTAACTGTATCCATTGCCGCCGATACAATAGGAACATTTAAAGATATATTACGTGAAAATTTACTTTTAATACTGACTTCTCTAGGTAAGATATCAGAGAAGGCTGGAACAAGAAGAACGTCGTCGTAAGTTAAACCTTCCCCTAAAACTTTATTTTGATGAGCTAACATTTGCAATTACGATTATAATTGCGTGCAAATATACAGTATTTTGAAGACTAAAGCATTTCTAAAGTGTTAAAGGTCTATAATAGTGGACAGCGCTTACAATACTTCTCTCCTTTTTCAAGGTATTTATCGCAACACTCCTTCTTTTTCTTTTTTTTGACCTTCTTTTTTTTCTTTTTCTTTCCCATGGGACTTAATTACTAAAAAGACCCCAAAAAATGGAGTCTTTTATAAAAGTTTTTCAATTAAGATTATTCCTCTGGTTGACTTTCAGCAGCAATTGTAGCTATATCTCTATCAAACAAATAGTGGCCTGATTTATCATTTCCAATTATATTTAGTTTATCTAACAGAGTCCTGGCTACTGCCTCTTCTTCTAATTGCTCAGACACATACCATTGCATGAAGTTGTGAACATTGTAATCCTTTTTTTGCAGACACTCATAAATAATATGATTGATCTTTTCTGTTACAAAAACTTCACTACTAAGGAATTTGTCAAATAGTTCATTTAATGTCTTAAAATCTGATTTAGGTTTATCCAATTCTGGAACTATAACTGTACCACTTCTTTCATTAATGAATTTAACCAATTTGGTCATGTGTAGCCGTTCTTCTTCTGACTGCGCATAAAAAAAATCTGCTACTCCGTTATAACCATTTGCATCTGCCCAGGAAGCCATTGACAAATATTGCATAGATGCTGATGCCTCATACTTTACTTGTTCGTTTAATAAATTTTCTATAGTTGCATTCATAACATTGTAATTTTGATTACGCGAAGATACTGAAAAGTTGAACCTAAATAAAGAGAATTATAAATTTAGAATTACTCTAAGTAGCTTAATATTTAGGTCTAAATAATTGAAATAGAATAATTATAACTGAAGCAGTAAACGTCAGGGCCATAATTAAACCAGAGACTATCACAACATATTTCATCCAAAGAGTTCCTTTCCAAAGTAAATAGATTCCACCAAAAGTAAAAATAACGGAAAAAAACGGTTCGATCATTAAAAAAAGTTTCAACGTATTATTAAGATCTGTTATACTTAAGATGAGTCCAACTAAAAAGAAAATCATGGACATGGAAAGGATATGACTATGAACAATTGATAGCATTTCCTTATCACTTTTCTTAAACTTCATAACCGTAGCATCTTCGTCTGATTCATTCCCAAGGTATTGTTCCTCAATTCCTGAGGGATCTATGGAAGATGTTTCATTAACAAAAGACAATCCAGTGTAAAAACCAATGCTTAAAACTAAAATGAAAGCTCCAATTAATAGTTTAAGTTCTTTGGATAAAGTATGTATTAAACCATTAATCTGCATCTAAAGAATATTTTTCGAATGAAGGATTTTTAATGAGTAGAAGAGATCATTCATTGCATTGGTCATAGCTTGTACGGAAATAGTTGCTCCTGAAATAGCCATTATATTATCACCATAAACTAACCTATCGCCTTTTGTCTTTCCTACTAATTGCTTTAACCAGCGCTTGCTACCTATTTCACCTCCATAGTCTTCTCTATAAACCAATATTTTGGACTTTAAAACAATTAAATCTTTGTCCATTAGAACTAAATAATCGAAGTAATCCAATTTTCCAAATGCCTTTGAAATATAGGCATATCCCAATAATTCATTCTCGGATTCTATTTTAAATAAATTGTTGTTATTAAAAATTGAACTTAAAGAACCGGCTAATTCCGGATCGATCATTACCTCAGTTAATGTATAAAGATCGGTATCGAAAGTATTTTTAATCTCCTTATTTACTTTCTTCTGGATACCTTTTGATAATCCAATAGAAAACAATAGAAACGATATAATAAATATTTTATTCATTTTAAGTTTATTAGAACCAAACTCCAAATCCAAGGTTAAACTGACCTTTAGATTGGTTTCCTTCAACAGCATTATCCAATATTTGATAATCAGCCTTAACTACAGCACCTTGTACCAAGTGATAACTTAACCCTGTTGTCCATTCATTTCTGTTATAGCTCAAATTTCTAGCTATGCCAGCGTCCAATGTCGCAGCATGGGTGTCATATTGTTCATATCTTACGAATGCATCCAGCCTTTGATTTTTACTTAGAGGAAATAAGTTGAAAGCTCCTTCAAGATACCAACCTTTAAGCTCAGACCCAAGATTTGTTTCATACAAGATATTATATTTATCCGTATCGGATAATTTACCATGTATATATTGCCCTCGTGCAGAAAAACGTTTATTAATGTATCTGGCATCTAATCCTATCATTGACAAACCAACATCGGTGCCTTCCATATCTTGAACATCATCCTCTGCCTGTGTACGACCAACATAACCTGATAATCCTAAACGTAAACCCGGAATTCCATAATAATCTAATTTAGCCGAAAAATTAGGTGTATTAATTATGGATTCTGCTCCTTTTTGTCGACCATTTCTGAGAGCGTTCGATCCTCCTAAGACCTTTTCACCATTAACAGATGCAAATCCATTAAATACATAGGCTTGATATCTCATGGAAGCGTTATCTATCTTACCGGTAATTCCAATACCAATTTCTCGCCATGTAGATGGTACAATACTTTTATCTACATTTGGGCGTTCTACTCCATTAAATGTAGTAGGTTCATGATATTCGTTTACAATGCCCATTGGAACAAGCATTAAACCACCTCTTAAATTGACATTATCGGCAACTGTATATTGAAGAAATGCCTGCTCAACATAGAGTTCTTTAACATGTTCATATTCAATTTCAGTAACAAACTGAACCTTATCATTAAATTTATAACCTACAAGAAGAACTAATCGATGCACATCCAGGTTTCCGTTTAATCCTTCTGGTTGATTATAATCTACCTGAGCATATCCACCCACTATAACCCCATTGGATCTATTAACACTCAGAATTCTGTTTACTGCATTCTGCTGAAAGTATTGTGTAGCTGAAGTATCTCTTTGTACGATTTGTGAAAAGCTTAAACTTGTTATCAATAATAACAAAAAAAGAAAAATATTTCTCATTATTTTAATTTAGACTGATTATAAATTGTTAGTTAATTTGATACAAAATTAAATTAGTAAATTAAACTGGCAAAGCTTATTTAGAATTATTTTAAATAATAATTACTTTACTTTTATAAGTGTTAAAAAATTATAAAAATGTCAATAAAATCAGCCATTCTTGTTATTCTTCAAATCGTAACAATGATGTATTTATTATTAATTAATAAGCCTATTTCTTTTGGTTTAGGACTACTAATACAAATTTTTGGAATACTTATTGGCAGTTGGGCAATATTTACTGTAAAAATTGGGAATTTCAATGTCCAGCCCGAAGTAAAATCAGATCTTCTAATTGTAAAAGGTCCTTATAAATGGATCAGAAACCCTATGTATCTAGCTGTTATTTTGTTTTATTTTCCGATTGTTTTCCAAAATTATAACTGGATAAATTCTATTGTTTTCATCATGTTAATAATTGTACTAATATTGAAAATTTTACGAGAGGAAAAATTTCTTAAACTAAAGTTTGGAGAAGATTATTTAAATTATAAAATAAAAACCAAACGCCTTATTCCTTTTTTATTTTAATGATACTTTGAAAATATTTTAGTCGCTTCATTATAAGCACTTTCAAAACTCAAAGCATTTAAGTGGTGTGCCTTTTTTGTTGTTAAATAGGATAATAATTTCTCAGTAGGCATGTTTCCCGTTAACTCATCTTTTGCCATGGGGCATCCTCCAAATCCTTGAATAGCACCATCAAAACGCCTACAACCGGAACTGAAAGCTGCGTCTACTTTTTCAAACCAGGAACCTGGTGTTGTATGAAGATGTGCTCCAAATTCAATTTCAGGATATTCAGGAATTAAATAGGAGAACAAATATTCTATAGTTTCCGGATTTGAACTACCTATTGTGTCACTCAGTGATAATATCTTGACTCCCATTTTATTCAGACGCTCTGTCCATTCACTTACTATATCAACATTCCATGGATCACCATATGGATTACCAAATCCCATGGACAAATAAGCTACAACTTCTTTATTAGATCTATATGCAGTATTGAGTATATCTTCTAAAATATTAACAGACTGAGCAATAGTTTTGTGCGTATTACGCATTTGGAAATTCTCTGAAATTGAAAAAGGATAACCTAAATAGTCTATTTGTGCATGTTTACAGGCATCTTCTGCCCCTCTTAAATTAGCTACAATCGCCAGGAGCTTGCTAACTGTCTTGCTCAAATCTAATTTGGATAAAACTTCCCCAGTATCAACCATTTGAGGTATAGCCTTAGGTGAGACAAAACTACCAAAATCAATCGTATCAAACCCCACTCGCAATAACGATTGAATGAACTGAACCTTGCTTTTCGTTGGAATGAATTGCCTGATTCCTTGCATGGCATCACGTGGACATTCTATAATTTTAACGGGTTTATGCATTTAATAGTTTTGCAGTTTAAAAATACTTTATTTTTCTGACAATAAAATAAATAAAGCAATACCAACGAATACAATAATTTGTAGCCATTTTAAAATTAGACCAGTCTTTTTATGACTCCTTAAATAATCAGCAATAACACCTGAAAGAATAGCGATTAGTGAAAAAATTATAAACGAAACTAAAATAAAAATTAGTCCTAAAATATAGAACTGAGCTACAATTCCCATGGATTCACTGAACAAAAATCCCGGGAAAAACGCTAAAAAGAAAATAGATACTTTAGGATTCAGAACATTCATTATAAATCCTTGTTTAAAAAGTTGCAATAAATTTTTTTTAGGAATATTTTCAGAGTTCAAACTCACTTTTGAATCACTTCTAAAAACTTGGTATGCCAAATACAATAAATATATAGCTCCAAATACTTTTATAGTCAAGAATAAAGTTTCATTTTCACTTATTATAACCGAAACTCCAAACGCCACTAAAGTTGTATGAACCAAACAACCCGTCATTAATCCTCCAACTGTTGCCAGGCCATAATACTTTCCATTGGTAACACTTTGCATGAGCACATAGATGTTGTCCGGACCTGGAGAGATAGCCAAAGCAGAAGTTGCGATAATAAACGATATGAGAAGATCGTAATTCAGTATTAATTGTTTTGACTAAAATAACTTTTACAATTTATTTAGACATCATGTAAGTACTAATTCTTTTTAGCGACGAAAATTATTAATAATAAAAATTGCTATGAAAAACTTTACTTCTCGAATTAAATTGACAGCTTTCATTCTTTTGTTCTCATTTTACGGTTTCTCACAGTCTACCGCAACTTACGATATTGCACTAACAACCACCTGGAATGCAACCGAGCATTCGTCTGTTCCGGGAAATGCTCATTGGTCTGACCTTATTGGTGCTACGCATAATACTGCAAATGAATTTGTAGAGATTGGTCAAAATGCAAGTTTAGGTATAAAGAATGTAGCAGAAACCGGTAATAATGTAGCTATCACATCTGAAATTAACGATGCCATAGGCGCCGGAGATGCAGATAAATTGCTGCAAGATGGATTTTCTCCTTTTGATGCAATTAGTTCGGCGGGATTTACTGATGTAAGTATTGATGAAGCTTTCCCATTAATAACACTTGTATCTATGGTTGCTCCGAGTCCGGATTGGTTTATAGCAATAAACAGTCTTAATTTGAGAAACGACACAAACACAGGCTGGAAAGACTCATTTACTATAGATGTCTTTGCTTATGATGCCGGAACAGATAGTGGAACAGATTATACATCAAGTGATTCGGCAACTGTTCCCGCTGATCCTGTCTCTATGATTACTGGATTTCCCATCAATGGAAATAAAATGGCAACTATTACCTTTACTTTAAAAAATGTATTGTCTGTTGATGAAGTAGATTCTATAAATAATGTAAATATTTATCCAAATCCTGTCAAGGATTTACTTGTAATTGATAATGTTCATCAGGTCGATCTAAAGACTTTTGAAATCTACAATATAGTGGGAAGTCTTGTCCTGCAGGTTAATTTTAATGATCTGTCATTCAAGGATCCCTTTAAACTAAACGTTAATGATTTAAATAAAGGCATTTATTTAACAAAGTTAATCGATGGAAATAACCAAAGTAAAACTCAAAAGCTAATTATCGATTAAAGCCTTGTTAATTTCCTTGATTAATTTAGGACCTGTGTAAATAAATCCGGTGTATATCTGGACTAAGTCTGCTCCAGCTTTTATTTTCTCACGAGCATCGTTAGCCGAGTGAATGCCTCCTACTCCAATTATAGGAAAAGATTTATTACTTTTTTCAGCTAAATATTTGATGACTTTTGTGCTTTTATCTTTTATCGGCTGGCCACTTAGACCTCCGTTTCCTATTTGCTCGAGCCTCTCCTTAGAAGTCTTTAATCCAATTCTTGTAACAGACGTATTACTAGCAATAACACCATCTATTTTTGTGGATGCAACTAGTTCCACGATCTCATCCAATTGAATTTGGTTTAAATCAGGAGCAATCTTTAATAAAATAGGTTTTTGCTTTTTAAATAATTTATTGGCATTCTGCACCGTAGTTATTAATTCTTCCAGATATTCTTTATCATTAAGCTTTGCATGACTCTCAACATTCGGACAACTTACATTCAATACAAAATAATCTACATAAGGATGCAGGCTATTAAA
>CAJIBV010000345.1_pt1 | contig 12931 bp, 10 predicted proteins | sample 9199431 | NCBI WGS metagenome assembly CAJIBV01 (sample SAMEA7708314, study PRJEB35096) | sediment metagenome | biome: marine neritic benthic zone biome [ENVO:01000025]; feature: sediment [ENVO:00002007]; material: shallow marine sediment [ENVO:03000034] sea grass bed [ENVO_01000059] ...
GATACGAAAATTTTCTGGCCAAAAATATTGCGTAATGATTAGTATTCTCATGTAAAAGAGAAGTCAGTTAAGGATATGATGTAAGGTAATCTTATATAGGTGAAATCTTTTCTATGATCTTGTTTTTGAAATAAAGAAATTTTTCAAATGAAAAAATAAGAAGTACATTCAGAAATAACGCACCAAATAATAAATAACTCTGACTTGGGGCATAACCGAAATGTGTATATCTGACTACTACGGCCTGGGATAGTAGTGCACATAATATTAAATTTTTACCACCAAGCGTATATACAAATAATTCTATCAATCCAGCTATAATTCCTAGACTGAAAATACAAATAAAGAGAAATATGTAAGAGCCAGGATAGAAGCAAAATGCAATGATACCTGGTAAGGTTATGTGATGATGTTTTGTCATATCTGTATTGCGATAAGGAGATGTTATAATGTTAGTATCATAGAAACTCATCTTATTATAGGAAAATTTTTCATCGAGAGCCTCATACCATAACTCCCAACCTTTATTAGAATAACTACTCACAGCCATTACACCTTCAATTCCTACAAATCTATCTAAAAGCAATAATGAAGTTCGATGTAGATGATTAGTTGCCAATATTCCTGATTGAATCTTACCTTTATAAGTATAACCGCGTAAATTATTTACGATAAAAACAGAACTAATAAACATCACTAAGATAATTATAAAAGTGACGCATAAAAATCTGTAATTAGATTTTATTTGATATTTACCTATGCTACGCATAACGCCATATACTAGAGAGCTTGTATTTAGAACCATACCTCGACTCAGTAGAGAAACATTGCTAATAAAGGTCTCTACCAATCCTAATATCGCAACTAAATAGGTTGTTTTCTTTTTCATGTTATATTCGAAATGAAGGATCAATGCTGTACATGATGCAAGACCAAACAACAGTAACCATTTGTAAATCCCACCCATACCATATGGCAAAACGGTTCTGGTAATCTCTCCTCGTTGGTATATGCCAAAATGAGCATTCGTAATTCCGACAGTTAAAACAGCAACACAAAAAATCGGTATGAGAAAGATACGATGACGTTTATAAAATGAATATAGCATCGATGAATCTAGGCTGTTTAGTTTGTCCGGATAAGAAAAAATAAATCTTTGTCTTACAAAGCTGGAAATTAAAAATGCAACAAGCCCACAAGATGTAACAATTAATGCAGTATCAAATGCCTCGCCTGACCCATCAAATTGCCCAATGGGTTGATGGAATTCACTCTCCATAAATGAAACTCGAAAAGACAATTTGAACCAGAAACCTAACCAGCAGAAGACACCAATAAATGTATCAAAAAAAATCGCTTTGCGCCTAAATCCCATAAATAGAAGAAGGTTAGACAGAATAGAAAACAAAAAATAAATAAAAATATTTCCAACATACTGTGAAGATGTGTAGATAAATAATGAAAATATAACTAAAGAAAATACAATTATACCGCTGATAACAACACGGTTAGTGTTTATAAATGATATCAATTCACTTACTCTTCAATAAATTAGCTTAACTTTTGAACTATTATTTCTTTTAATAGACACAAATTAAATTTTAGAAGGTTCACTGCCTAAAGAGTTATACGTATCGGTCAATTTACTTATCAGTATACCCCAAAGAAAAAATGACACGATACCTGGATAAGGTTGTCGTAGTCCAACTTTTAATGAATTATCAATTAGTATCAGGAATAAAACAGATATAACCAGCCCAAGTAACGATGGAGAAGTATAAATTTCCCTGCGACATTTAAATACTATCATTAACGTATAACTTATCAATATAAGCAATGGAATCAGAGCCAGCACACCAAAACTATAAATAAAATCTAAATAATAATTATGTGCGCTTGGATATTCTTTTCTATCCGGCCTTTCTTCTTGCCCAAATAAAACTGTTTTATAATTTTTTAACACACCACTAATATAATACTTCCAATAGTAACTATGATTTTGTGTATGTATATTTTTTATTATTTTCGATTGATATATTGACTGATAAGCATCTGAGTTGTTCACTGCATATATAAAATAGCCAGAGACACAGACTATACTAATAACAGCTACAGAAAGTAGATTTCTATTAAATACTGTTTTAAATTGATACAAAATAAATACTGATATACCAAATAAATATAGCGCAATAGTTAGACCAGATATTGACGCTATTGCAAATATTCCTACTAATGGCATTAAAATAAGTAAATACTTTCTATATTTCCGTTCTTCATAAAGTGTGAATAAACTAAAAATATATGCAGATACAACAATAACTCCACCATATTGTATGTGTTGATAGAAGCTGAATAAATAAAGATGCGAAACTAGCAATAACTTTTCATCTAGCCATGACAATAACAACTGAGACGGCACTAATATTGAAATAATAATTATAAAGGGCCTTGCAATTAATTTTAAATCTGTCAATTCTGTGTACATTAATTGCCCTAAGATTAACGCAATAGCTGGAATAGTAAATTGCATAATTAGTATCATCTTTGCCTGTTGTGTACTTATATTACTATTTGTAGTTATAACAGTTGAAATTACCATCAACACAAACAACATTAATACGGTCGTTAAACTTATTTTAGATTTTTTATAATTGTTAAATAAAATAATCCCTAACACGCATGCAAACATAGATAATGGAATAGGTAAATTGAATAATAAACCCTTTGTATCATATAAAATTGACTTGTCATTAAATATACAATTATCATAAATGCAAGAATTAATCTGAAGAAAGATCGGAATAAATATTAAACCTGAAATAAAATATATTATTATTTTATTAGAAAAATATGGAATAATTCTTTCCATATTTTTACTAATTCTAAAGTGATAAAAGCTATAAAATATATAATTTATTACTGAAGAAATAAGAAATAAACTAGGTAGAACTTTAATCCCAAAAATATAAGTAAGAAATGGAACTGAAGCAATAAATAGTATATTAATTAATACATCTGGCCCATAAACATTAGAATTATCATACTCTTGTAATATTTTTAATCTTGAATATTGTGCGTATATCATTAACGCGCCACCAATTAATGAAAATCCTATCGCTTCAAAAAATATTCTATTTTTACCCATAACTAGTACATCAAAATAATTCCATGAAATTATTATTACAACTATCCCCATAACTGCAAATATGGAATTGAATAAATGAAAGTATTTTGATGGTGATGACTTATTGTTGAATGTATTATTTGCAATCAGTGTTGGGCCAATTGCCTGAACAAATATAGAAGCTAAAAATCCACCAATCGCAAATGCAGCAAATAGATCACCAGCTACTGGTTTATCTACTAGTGATAATATTACTAGACGAAAAACATATACCCCAATTCCTATGACCGCAGTTGATCCTATGTGAGGCAAGAGCTTTGTTAGTTGAAAATTATTAAATAGACTAATACTGGATTTTTTAATGAAGTACTCTGCGCCATTTATTAATGGAGAAATCGACCACAGTAACAACGAAATATAAAAATAGCTTGTGTGTATTGATACAAAAACAATGAAAAGAGTTATTGATTGTAAAATAATATAAGTTTTTGCATTATGGTGCTTTTGTTCTATTTCACTTTCACTTATATATACATCAGTTAACCATTCGGCCCCTCTTCTAAGAACAAGAAAAACCGCAAATATCCATGCGACATTTGATACAGATACACTTAGAAATGCAGAAACTACACTTAAGGGTAATATCAGCGCACACCTTATAGAATAAATATCATCAGCAGTTATTAATGATTTTTTGTTTAAAATGAGACTACGGGCATTACCTGAAAACGCATAAAATAGTGCTGATGTAGAGGCTTGAACAATCGCAATATCTGCTGCAAGTTCACTTTTTCCTATAATACTTAAGTAAACCATAAGCCCCGTCATGGCAAAAAAGTTAACCCCGAATGCCATGGGGAATAAAAGATTCATAATATTATTTATGCATTAACGACTTGATTAAATAAATCAAGGTGCTGATTTGCGATAATTGACCAAAGATATTTTTTTTTAATATGTCTCTTCAAATTTTTACCCATATATTTTAGCTGATCTTCGTCATTCAATAATTGTAGCAATCCTTGTTCAATACCACTTATCGTTGCTTCTACTATTTTCCCTCCTTTGATTTTTTCTAAATCACCAAAGCCACACTTATTAGTAATAAGAACAGGAGTTCCTGTAATGCCTGCCTCAAGCACAACAATAGACATTGCTTCTTGACGAGATGGTATTACCAGTAAGCTAGCTTCATTAAGTGCACTCGATTTATATTCTGAGTCTAAATATCCAATAAAGTTTATACGATCAGATAAATTAGTATAATTCAATTTTTTACAAAGAGTTTTGCGCATCCCCTCATCAGGACCTGCAATAACAAGCTGATAATCTAGTAACTCCTGATTGATATTACAAAATGCATTAAATAATAAATCAATTCCTTTAATTTTATTGAGCCTCCCTATAAATAATATGATTTTATTTTGTGAAAGGTTAAATTTTTCTCTAAATTTATTTGTGTCATATGTAAGATATTCTTCTTCATTAATACCATTTGGAATATGAATAATTTTTGATTCATCAATTTTATATTTACGAAAATCTAAAACTTCATCACGACTAATTGCTATACAATATTCAGAATCCTGTAGTATTCGCTTACCTATAACTATGTTATATATTTTTTTTAAAAATTTTGAGCGGCCTAAATATGAAAGAGCACCTGCAGGGCAAATTATATAGGGCTTTTTATATATTTTTGCAGCAAAATATATTAGTACATTTAATAATGTCCAATGACTCATTAAATGGATCAAGTTTACATTAATTACAGCATTTCTAATATGTGCTACTGATAATATAGGAATGTAAAATCTCTTATTTAAACACTTAAGCTTAACAACCCTTTCATCAGCTAACTTAATATTTCTTTTGTTATTCTCTCCAAGATCAAGTGTTAAAACTTTACAATCTACACCTAATTTTATTAACCAGTATGTCATCTGAAACGTTCTCTCTGCAGTACCGCCTCCAGTTTTATTGTCCAATGAAATGTTTACATTTAATACACGCATAATTTAATATAAGTAGAATCAGTAACTTAGTAGAGCCTTACTGATTTTTAATATAAGAATATAACGATTCAATGAAATCCTTAGGTGGAATAAAGCCAAATTCGTAAAGTTTTTTATTAGAGTAGACAGAATTTGGATTGATGTTTGATCTACCGCGCATCCATAAGACAACTTTAAGAAAAACTGATGGTATGTGTAATATTGGTATAATATATTTATTTATATGCAAATACTTTCGAATATGTTTTTCAATATCGTAAAAATTATTTTTTTCTACATCATCTGCAGATACTATAAATACTTCTTGTTTACTCATGTTATTAGATTCTGATAAATATTTTATTGATGATGCAACAGTCTCCACCGATACTAAGTTCATTCTTCTTTTCCAATACAGACAAGCCCTTAAATAATTGATAATTGGATTTCCAGTTTTAAGAGACTCGACATATTTTATAAGGTTTTTTCCACTTGAGCCAAATACGGAGGTTGGTCTAACAATAACTAACTCAAAATTATTCAATGATTCATTTTTTAATAAATTTTCTATTTCATACTTTGTAATTTCATAATTTTTTTTTGGATGGCATTCTGTTTCCTCAGTTATAACGGTTTCTTTTACGGCACCATAAACCGATGATGTACTGCAATGCAAAAATCGTTTTATCCCAACTGATTTGCATTTCTTGATAAGAACATTTATAGCTTTAAGATTAGTTGACTTATCTGCTCCCTCAAGAAAAGCTAAATTTATTACAATAGCTTCTGGCTGAAGTAATGCGTCTAGTGACTTTTCATTAGTTAAGTCACCTTTGATAATATTTACTCTTGATAAATCTATACCTCCAACGCTTTCTATGTCTCTGAGTAAAATATGAAGTTTAGCCCTCTCATCACTATCATATAATTTTAATAAGGATTGACCGATAAACCCTGAACCACCAATTATTACTATAGGTTGCAACAGCTTACACTGCTAATAATGAATATTAATAAGCAGGTTTGAATACTTTACGAATTGACCAAGTTAACAAATAAACAGGTCGGCTTAAAATACCATGTAGTATCATTTTATAGGTCTTATAATTAACCATATTGATTGGATATAACTTTATTGCCTTGCACAAGTGATAGAATGCGTTCTTGTATCTTCCCGCTTTAAAATGTAACTGGGCTGAGAATGTATTCGCATTACTTAAGGCATTGTTCTTATATTTCTGAATCTCTAGAGGGACATCGTTACGCTTAAAAAAACTCTCTAAAATTTCATTAGGTTCCTCTGCCTTGTCTACAGGTGGAATAGCAAATGTTTGTGACTCTTTATGAACTCTAAAGTTTGCCAATACTTTAGGAATTCTTAGGAAGTCGCCTGTAATACCCAACCGGATCCAAAAATCATAGTCTGGCATTTGCCTATACTTGGAATTCCATGGCCCAGCCTTTTCAAAGGCACTTCTTTTAAAAAATACACCAGGACCAGGTATACAATATATATTAACAACCATTTCATGAAAACTATATTCTGCTCGCCTCGATACTTTTATAATTTTAGAATCCTCATCTATTAAATTAAAATCACAATACGTCATAACTATTGATTTATTATTTTTTAACACTTCTATTGATGCACTTACTGCATCTTTCTCTAAAACATCGTCTGCGCTCAAATAAGATAAGATATCGCCTCTTGCGATACTCCAACCATTATTCAATGTATTTGCTTGACCTATATTTTCTTGTGTTTTCCAATAAAATTTATCGCCATACTCATTAAGTACCTCTGCAGTAGAATCCGTAGATCCATCGTTTATAACTATTAATTCAATATTTTCATAATCTTGACATAAGACACTTTCTATTGCGCTACTTAGGTATATATCATGATTATAAGCTGGTATTACAATCGATACGAGTGGTACATCTAAAGACATCTATCACTCCGTAAATTTAAATTACATGTTTGCAGCGCATTACTTTATTAATTGACTGAAAAGATAAGACTAAAAATATTGAAAAATAATAAAAATACTGAAAGTTTTTTTACAGCAGTTAGATTTAATTTGACTCCAATGTTATTTTCAGGACTTCTTCAGAACCTACAGACTTGTATATATCATCACGAACTTTTGAATTTATTTTTTTCCTAATAATAGGAATTCTTCGCGTTGATCCTTCTTTGGTTTTAATTCTATATGAATGATCTGATGTTAAAATTATATCTGAATTTTCAAATTTATTATTATTCTGTAAATGATTAATAAAATTTCCAAACAAATAATCCACATATTTTAATTGGTTTTCATAATTTTCATCATTCTGTAGCCAGGGATTAGCTGGTGGAGAATATTTATTCTCGTTATAAACAAATGGCAAATGAGGTATACTAAAATGCAAAATCATAAATTTAGGATGGTCTATACTTAGTGTATCAATAGCAAGTTTATATGTCTGAGAAACAGTTTCGTGTTGAAAATATGGGTAGATCCAAAATTTAATAAAACCAACTGGAATTCTATGCGGAGTAAGTAGAATATTTGTAAATATTGGATTTATTAACGATGGATGTGTATTAACACTAGCAAAATTATAAATGCTGAAGGAATGACAAGCATCTAAATAATCATGCATTAACATGCAGTAAGGAAACAACCAACCATACATAATGGTCATGTAACCATTATGTTTAGCTAACAAAAAAATATTTCCATCGCTAAATCTAATTTGTTTTTTATGACCATCCTCGAGAATCTCGAATAACTGTAGCCCTTTCGTATCATCCACCTTTGATATTTTCTTACCTATCAGAAAACCAGGCATCGACTCCAAAGTGTTGCCACCAGGTGCATACGCTTCATGGTAATTATCACTAATTTCCGAAAACGCTTTAATGTTTTTATATACGGATTTAACTACACCATCTGAAAACAAGTATTTATAATCAAGTTCATCAAATACAAAAACAATAATATTATTATCAATTGAACCTGAATATGGGCTCAATAAGTCATTTCTAATTTCTATTGTAGGGTCTTTAATACTAATACTTATAATAGTAATAAAAGCAAAAACGGATAAAGGTGATATTACCAAAATAACGCCAATTGTAAATTTAATTATTTTTAATGGATATTTAATAATTAAAAATGTAATTATGAATATAATTAATAGTAAAAATCCGTATATATATAGATAATCACCAAAATATATTTGAAATGTATTTTTTAATAGTTGTGAAACCTCCAACTTCCATAACAAATATAAAAAAAAAGATGATAATGGTATTGCAGATAGCATAAGTATTAAAAAGCATCTAATGTAAGAAAAATTTATTCGATAAGAGATGAAAATAATAATAGCAGCGATAATAGAAATAATACATGAGACCAATATATATTCGACACTATTTGTATGGTTCCAGTGTAAATAAATAGGATTATCAGATAAAGACGAAATGAGTGGATAAAAGAACATCGTATTAAGTGATAATCCTAACCATAAATAATATAGAATCTGTTTTTGCATTTTATATTTTTTTCATTAAATATAACGTACGATCAGAATCATAAATGTTCTGCTTCTGTTCAATAGAAAAGTAACGTGTAAATGCAACTTCAAATCCTACAGAATTATATTTGGGAAATATGTCGGCCCTATTACATAGCATGTTCTTAACCATAAAATCTGATTTTGGGATAAATTCTATAATTAAATAACTTGTAAGTTCTGCTAAAAAAGATGCAATTGAACTTAATGGTATATTTTTTGAAATAGCCAAATGATGAATTAGTGCTAGTGCCATTATAAGTTCAGGTTTACCTCGATCCATGAATTTAGCTCTTTCACAATTCTGCCATCCGATAGCTGGACTAGGATTTGTAATGTCGAGTAATAAAGGTAAGATGCTTTTTTGATTCTTATTTTTTACCTCAAGATAATTTAATTCAACACAAGCTGGATCAATATCAAATGATATAGTGCGTATTCCACGATCACTTGCTATTCGACTATAGGCACCTATATTTGCGCCAATATCCCATACGAATGATGGTTTTACGATATCTAAAATTTGAGATACAATACGGAATTTGTCTATTAACGAGTTTTCCTTATAACTTTCTTTTTCAGAATAATAACTGCACCATTCTGTCTTTTCTGGTTTCCATTTCAGCTTCGAGACACTCGTAGCCAAGCTTTTAATAAAATTACTCAGTGATTTCTTTTTTATAGGACGCACGTCACTTTTTGTTCCAACTTTTTTTGAATACTTTCTCTCGCTCCATGCTAATAAATGTATATGCGCAAGGATACTCGGAAGTAAATACGTTTTTTTTGAAAGTAACTTACTAGCTAAATCTACTGGTATTCCATCGATATATACTTTTAGTAATTGTTGTAGCCGCACATCTAGCTTTGCCATTAAAACTAATGGAGAAAAATAATTTTCACAAAATTGTTTGTATGCAATCCATGGCTTACCTTCTTCATACTTTTCAAAAGACAACGTATCGATAAAAATAGGTTTCCCATTTTCAAACTGTACATTGTAAGCAGACGCATCTTTTAGTGTCATGCCGTATTCTAATGACTGTAATTGAATTTCTAAAGTAAGTAGCGCAGCATCTTTTAACTGCGAGAAAGACCATTCATATGGATAAGAAATAAATTTAATGGCATTAGGCTTTATGTCTAAATATATGCCAGATGTATGAGGAAAGGATGAACCTATCTCCTCATGTTCGATTAAAAATCCTTTTTCAATTAGATTTCTATATAATCCCGATTCTATAAAATAATTATAGTGGTCTTTATAAATATTATTGATTCTTCTGTAAACATCTCCGTCTTTTAGAAATATATATCCTGATGGATCACGAAAAGACGCCGGATCTGCTCCGTCATTCATAATTATAATTTAAGAGTCTACTCCTTGTTCTTCCTCATGTTGTTTTTCTGATTTATTTGCTTTATCTGCTTTCTTGGTGAAGCGTGAAATAAATGACATAATTTTGTAACGAATAGTGCCTATAAACGCAACTATACCAATTAGAGCAGCAAGTATAGTTTGAAGTATCATGCTCCCCGTACCGGGATCTAAATAAGCATAGCAGTCAACAAATGCAAACAAGAAAAATGAGCCAACAGAAAGACTAATAATGGCTAAATTATTACTATTAATTTTCATTCTTCCTCGCAATGATTTTTTTGATATAAATAATTATATAAATTTTATTGAATAAGACGATACAACATAATTGCTATCTTTAAAAATTTACTAAACTTTGTTTAGTATATCAACCAACTGTATCATTATATTAGATCTATTTGTCTAATAAAAGCTCTTACTATTTTATTTAGAGAATATAAACGTTCTAGTCAGTTGGTCTATCATTTAATACTATGAGCTGGATTTCCTAATTACTTTAATCACGATTATTATTTATTGCTTCATATAAATTTTCTCAACGATTATATAAAATCATAATATTGAATACCGTTACAATTATGTTTGCTCACATATAATTAACTTTAGAGACAATTTAATTAATATTATTTGATTTAGTAAAATTTTGCCTTTAATGATTTTTTATTTTCTTTACACATAATATTTGAAAGGCATACTCTGGATTATTTCTAACAAATGGTTGACTAAGTCTTGAAATAATAGCCCATAATTTATGTGGCCTAAACTTAGGTATTGACAACTCACCTAACAATGGTTTCCATCCATTAATGCCTATAACATCATAACCAAGTTCGCGCATTTCGTTTACACACCAGCCAGATAGGTGTTTTTGCATTATGTTATTGCTATGTTCTGCTTGGGGTAAAAATCCATTAGGAGTAAATATTATTATTTTATCATTACTGATGCTCTCCATTTGCTTAATTAACTCAAAACCTTTTCCCTTTGGTAAGTGCTCAATAACATCTGATGCTAGAACACAATCGAATTCACCCTTTTTAAATACCTTATCTATATCCAAAAGATCCATACAATGATATTTATTATGAATACCTTTACTCCGGCTTTCAGTAATACTGGGCTCAAAACCATCGATACCAACGGAGTAATTAACCTTTTTCTTGAAGTGCTTTATCGGTGAGTTTGCACCACATCCTACATCCAATAAGCTTTTAGCATTTGCTACAGTTTGCTCTAATTCACTGTAATAAGTTACTAAAAAACTATGAAATATATTATTTAAATGCAACAGACTTACCTTCACACAAATATCAATGAATTCTGTTTTATTACTTAATTAATTCTATTACTTGTAACTCGCCTAGGATGCGCGTCGTAAATTATTAAGTCTAACAATGTTATCCGTACGCCTATTCCAGTCACTTAAATCAAGACCAGACATTTTTTGCAACAACATTATCTCCTGCTTTGTTTGCTCAATAACTGATTCCGGCACTTTCCCAATCGGTTTTTTTTGCATCTGCCGCTGATTAATCGCATCCAGTCTAAATGCTATTTTTTCTTTTAGATCTTTATTAGGAAGTAATATGCCTAAAACATTCTTTATAACTGATTTCCCATACAGAAAATTCTCTATGAAGCGGGAATATGGCATGCTCGCCGGATTACGTCTTTTGCTCCTATCTGCAATATCGGGTGACGATTTTAATCCAATGAATTCACATATGCGCTTGTATGCAGCATAGCCCGTAACACCATCCGCGATCAGATCATCGAACTTAATATATAGGTATTTCGATTCTGGAAATATTTGCTTATATTTATCCACTTGTTGCGTATATCTGCCACGTGCAATATAGCTATAATGTGCTCGTTTTTCCCAATTTCCGTCTGCCAAACGCCTCGGCTCCTCAACTAACGCTTGATAAAAAGATAATTGTTCATACCCCATACGGGATTCCATTAGATAATTGGAATATGCTCGTTCGATTGGATGACGAAATATAAAAATAAAATTAGGCGCATGTATCCATTCTCGAATTCGAAAAGGAGCCTGTTCTGAATACATATATTCTGGACCTATCTCGCCAATTATTAAATTTTCATTGATATTAGGAAATTGATTTATGTACCACTCTATACCACGTGCATATTTCTCATCTTGTGCAAAAAAATGCGTTTCTTTCATTATTGGAAGAGATACGTCTGGCTGTTGTACAAGCCAATCATGTAGCGAGGTAGTGCCAGCTTTTTGTGTGCCTAACACAAAAAATGATGGCAATGCTTCTTGTATAACAAGATCAAATTTTTTGGTCATTTCCTTCCAGCAATTATTAATCCTGGCAACGTAGAGACACCTACACATTTTATAGTTGATTGCAATGCCAAAATGTTTATTAGTACCAAACCTGCTGTGTTGCTAATAGCTGCCCCAATAATTCCTAGCATAGGAACAAGCAACAGTGCTAATGTAATATTACTAATAACGGCTATTAAATTAATCCATCGCATACGGCGCTCATGTCCCGTCATAAGAAGTAATAATCCCACTGAACCAACGGAAATATTAAACAATTGCCCTAGGGAAAGAACTATAAGCGAGTTTGAACCAATGAGAAATTGATCACCAAAAATTTTCAACACTTCATCCGAAAAAAACACAATAACGAATACAGCTGGGCTGGCCAATAGCAACATTAATTTTGTACCAAATTGACCCAATCGTTCGATGGCTATTAGCTCGCCCTTGTGATAAAGAGTTGCAAATTTTGGAGCTAATATGCTATTCACGGCTATTAACACAAAACTAAGCAATATTGATATCCTTAAAGCCCCTGTATAAATTCCAACTTCCCTTTCTGAATAAAA
>CAJIBV010000153.1_pt1 | contig 12670 bp, 11 predicted proteins | sample 9199431 | NCBI WGS metagenome assembly CAJIBV01 (sample SAMEA7708314, study PRJEB35096) | sediment metagenome | biome: marine neritic benthic zone biome [ENVO:01000025]; feature: sediment [ENVO:00002007]; material: shallow marine sediment [ENVO:03000034] sea grass bed [ENVO_01000059] ...
GCTGTTTATTTTACCTGCTGCTTTAGGATTAATTGCTGCAGGCGCTTCGGAAGATGAAATGATAAAAAGCATCGGAATTAGCGAGAACCCCAATATGCTTCAAAGGGCTTTTGCCAGACAAGTCATTAAATTCCATAAGCAAGAAGGTGGTGGAATTGTTCAGGCATTTTTCGATACCATACCAATTGCCTTGTTTTTCCTATTACCGGTATTTGCATTTATTTTGAAGATTTTTTACTGGAGAAAGGGTCCGTTTTCATACCATTTGGTATTCAGCTTTTATTACTTTTCTTTCTTGTTTATAATATTGGGAGTATTAATTGGTGTGAATCATTTCCTATGGGACATTCCTGGTTGGCTCAGTGGATTGGCAATTTTCTATACCTATATTTATTTGTGGCTTTCTATGCGATATTTTTACAAACAAGGTTACTTTCTGACATTTTTTAAATCGGGCATAGTCGTATTTATTAATATGCTGTTTATTTTACCTGCTGCTTTAGGATTAATTGCTGCAGCGTCATTTTTCTTTTACTAGAGGTTAATTAAAGTTTGACCTTCAAGTATTGTCCGGTTACAGAATCGCTATTAGCAGCAACAGCCTCAGGCGTTCCATGTGCTACCAAATAACCACCATTTTCGCCTCCTTCTGGTCCGAGATCCAGAATATGATCGGCACATTTAATGAGTTCCAGGTTATGCTCTATGACGATTACAGAATGACCCTTTTCAATCAATGCATCAAAGGATCTTAGAAGTTTCTTGATATCATGAAAATGAAGTCCTGTAGTAGGCTCATCAAAAATAAATAGTGTCTTTTCGGCTGTGTTTCCTTTACCTAAAAAGGAAGCTAATTTTATTCGCTGCGCTTCCCCACCTGAAAGGGTAGAGGAACTCTGTCCTAAGGTCACATATCCCAATCCTACATCCTGTAAAGGCTTTAATTTATTTTGAATTTTAGATTCATTATTTGATTCAAAGAAATCTATAGCCTCTTCAATGGTTAAATTTAGAATCTCTGCAATGGATTTGTCCGCAAAATGAACTTCTAAGACTTCTTTTTTAAAACGTTTTCCCTTACAGGTTTCGCATTCCAGATGCACATCGGCCATGAATTGCATTTCTATGGTCACTTCACCTTCACCTTTACAGGTTTCACATCGACCGCCATCTACGTTAAAACTAAAATGTTTAGCCTGATAACCTCTTATCTTACTAAGTTTCTGACTAGCATACAATGCTCTTATATCATCATAAGCCTTTACATAAGTTACGGGATTAGATCTAGAGGATCTTCCGATAGGATTCTGATCTACAAACTCGATCTTTTGAACATTGCTGGAGTTACCTTCCAGTTTAGTGAATTGTCCGGGTTTATCGCTAAAACCCGTTAATTGTTTTTGAAGGGCCGGAAACAGGATCTTTTTCACCAATGTACTCTTCCCACTACCCGAAACGCCTGTAACTACAGTTAATACTCCTAAAGGAAACGATACATCAATATTTTTTAGATTATGTTCTCTTGCCCCGATAATATCTACATGATATTTGTGATGACGCCTTTCTTTTGGAACTTCAATTTCAAGACTGCCATTTAAATACTTCGCCGTTAATGAATCAGACACCAGAATATCCTGATAACTTCCGGTGGCAACCACATGACCACCAAATGTTCCGGCCTCCGGACCTATATCTATGATCTCATCGGCTGCCTGCATGATGTCTTCATCATGCTCTACAACAATTACAGTGTTACCGAGATCTCTCAAGGATTTCAATACCGAAATTAAACGTTCTGTATCCTTCGGATGGAGTCCAATGCTTGGCTCATCCAAAATATACATGGATCCGACCAGACTGCTGCCTAAAGAAGTTGCCAAATTAATTCGTTGACTCTCGCCACCTGATAAGGTGTTAGATTTTCGGTTTAGAGTTAAGAAATCCAATCCCACATTGGTTAAAAACTGTAGTCGATTATTAATCTCTTTAAGGAGTCTTTCAGCTATTTGTTGATCATAATCATTTAGTTCAAGTTGATTGAAGAAATTTCGAAGTTTACTTAAAGGAAGTTCTACCAGATCGGTGATGGTCGAGTTGCCAACTTTTACATAATTGGCTTCTTGGCGCAATCGTTTCCCTTGACATTCTTTGCATTTGGTTTTACCTCGGTAGCGAGATAACATTACCCTGTTTTGGATTTTATAGGCTTTGGCTTCTAATTCTGCAAAAAATGAATGTAAGCCTTCAAAATATTTGTTGCCATCCCAGATAAGCTGTTTTTGCTCATTACTTAACTCAAAGTAGGGTTTATGAATTGGAAAATCAAAATGATGTGAATTATTTACCAATTGATCCCGATACCAACTCATACTTTCCCCACGCCAGGGAAAAATGGCGTTTTCGTAAACAGATAACCCTGAATTAGGAACAACCAGATCTTCATCAATACCAATAATATCACCATACCCCTCGCATTTTGGACATGCTCCATAGGGGTTGTTAAAACTAAAAAGATGAATATTTGGTTCCAGAAAAGACATGCCATCCAGTTCGAATTTATTGCTGAAATGTTGTTTAGTATTATCAAGCAAAGTTTCGATCAAACATTGGCCTTTGCCTTCAAAAAATGCCGTCTCAATGGCATCTGCCAGCCTATTATAAAAATCTTCATCATGGTTAACAACAATCCTGTCTACTACTAAGTGAATATCTTTAATGTCTTTACTTAATCCATTTAATTCATCAATTCTGAGAATTTGATCTTTAACTTTTATTCTGGAATAGCCTTGCTGGTTCAGTACTTTTAATTTATCGTCCATTTCCCTGCCATCTTCCAGATGAATAGGAGAGAGGAGCAATAATTTATCTCGGTCAGAAAAAGTTTTTACATAATTTAGTACATATGTTACAGTATCTTTTTTCACTTCATTACCAGATTTAGGAGAATATGTTCTACCTATTCTTGCATAAAGTAATTTTAGATAATCATAAATTTCAGTTGAAGTTCCTACTGTAGATCTGGGATTTGTAGAATTTACTTTTTGTTCAATAGCTATTGCCGGGGCAATACCTTTTATGTAATCTACTTTTGGCTTATTCAATCGTCCCAAAAACTGTCTGGCATAACTGGAAAGGCTTTCCACATATTTTCTTTGCCCTTCAGCATAAAGTGTATCGAATGCTAAACTGGACTTTCCGGATCCAGATAATCCAGTGATAACCACCAACTTATTTCTAGGGATGACTACATCGATATTTTTTAAATTATGCAATTTTGCACCTTTTATTATGATGTTTTTTTTCGGATCTACCTTAGAGATGTCAGTTATCATAAGCATTTTAGCGAATTAATTTGGCAAAGATACTACAAGAATTCTAGCATAAAAAATAGAATTACAAATTGGCTTTTGTCAAAATAAAAGCCAATTTTTTTGCATATTAGGAATCTTTCTTGTTATATTTGACCTCTATTAATCTTTAATCATAACATATTTGCCTATAGCAAAACATTACTTTTAAACTATTAACCCCAAGCCTAGAAGTCTACTTCTGCGCGATTAAAAGTAATGATTATGAGAAAAGAAACAATCACAGACGCTGTATTGGTATCGAATTACATTAATGGTGATGAGTCATCACTATCTATGCTCATTAACAGGCATAAACAACGTATTTACAGTTTTATTTATTCTAAAGTTTTAGATAGAGATATTACAGAAGACGTATTTCAGGACACATTTATTAAAGTAATAAATACATTAAAGCGAGGTGCTTACAACGAAGAAGGTAAATTTTTGCCCTGGGTTATGCGAATTGCTCATAATTTGGTGATTGACCATTTTAGAAAAAACAATAGAATGCCAAAATTTGACAATTCAGGTGATTTCAGTATTTTTTCTGTATTAAGTGATGGGGATTTGAACGCCGAGAAAAAGATTATAAAGAATCAGGTGGAAAATGATGTGAGAAAATTAATTGAAGAGCTTCCGGAGGATCAAAGGCAGGTATTAGTTATGCGCATGTACAACGATATGAGTTTTAAGGAAATATCAGAAAAAACCGGGGTAAGCATTAATACTGCATTAGGAAGAATGCGCTATGCTTTGATTAATATGCGCAAGATCATAGAAAAACATAACATAATTTTAACAGATTAATATAATAAAGTATTAGTTCTGCCGTTTTTATATTAAACAAATAAAAATATAGTAAATGGCAAAACTTTACTCTAAACAACAAAAACATCGATCAAGTAAATTAGTTCCAAAGGAAGAGACTATTAATTTTCTGCTTAATTATTCAAAAGCTTTAAGTGTTATAAAATATAATAAGCTATCGTTTAATACTCTTCTGAACTAAACTTTGGAAGAGGTCCTAATTAAGAGTTAGTCGCTAATTAGGACTTTTTTGTTTTATAATATTTTTTGATCTCAGATTTTCTACCTATTGCTTTAGTAATAATATCTTTCTCCAAATTCCAACCCCGTGCAGGACTATACTCACGTCCGTACCATATAATTTGTAGATGTAATTTATTCCATAATTCTTTAGGAAATAGTCTTTTGGCATCTTTCTCTGTTTGTATGACATTCTTTCCATTGCTTAAATTCCATCTGTACATGAGGCGATGAATGTGGGTATCTACAGGAAATGCCGGTATACCAAAAGCTTGAGATAATACTACAGCAGCTGTTTTATGTCCAACGGCGGGTAATTCTTCTAATTCCTCATATGTTTGTGGGACTTCACCCATATATTTTTCAATGAGTATTTTTGAAAGACCATGAATGCCTTTACTTTTCATAGGGGAGAGACCCACAGGTTTAATTATTTCTCTTATTTCATCAACAGATAGCTCAACCATATCATAAGGATTGTCGGCCTTAGAAAATAATATTGGTGTGATTTGATTTACTTTGACATCTGTACTCTGAGCAGAAAGAAGGACAGCTATTAGGAGCGTATAGGGATCCTTATGATCTAAAGGAATAGGAACGTCTTTATATAATTTTTCAAGAGTATTAATAACAAACTGTACTTTTTTAGCTTTGGTCATTTAATTTCATAATTTTGTCAAAATTACTAATCTTAAATAAAAGCAAATAATGAATACATTAAAAGTAGGTGATAAGGTTCCAGATTTTGTAGTTAATGACCAGGATGGAAATCCGATTTCATTGAGTAACTATAAAGGGAAAAAATTAATTGTATTCTTTTATCCTAAGGCCAATACACCTGGATGTACAACAGAAGCTTGTAATCTTCGAGACAATTATAGAGAATTACAGAATAAAGGATTTGAGCTATTGGGAATCAGTGCCGATTCCGAGAAACAGCAAACCAATTTTAAGAATAAATATAGTTTCCCTTTTAAATTGTTAGCGGACCAAAATAAAGAAGTGATTAATGCATTTGGAGTTTGGGGTGAAAAGAAATTTATGGGAAAAGTTTATGACGGAATTCATAGAAAAACCTTCATAGTTAGTGAAAAAGGAATAATTGAACATGTAATTGATAAAGTAAAAACTAAAGATCACGCTAGACAAATACTCGAAAACTATTAGCGTTTTTTAGCTAGGGTTCTTCGTCTACGGTAACCGAAAAGGCGGTGGTCTTTGATAATATCCGCTATGCCATCTGGAAGCAAATCTTCCCAGCCTTCCTGATCTGCAACAATCATCTTTAATACTTCTCTGGATAAAATATCCATTATATCCGGATTAAAGTCCTTAATATCAAGCATTTTACCATTGAACTTAAAGAACTTATACAATTCTTTCATTCTTGGATGAACCTTTAAAGTTTCACTCGTTATGAATTCACCGGTCTCGTGATTCTTTAATGGATACAAATAAATCTTGAGATCTTTAAAAAACAGTTTACCAAATGCTTCAAGAATACCACCACTTAGATGACGGTAGTATTTTTCATCGAAAATTTGAATCAAATTATAAACTCCCATGGCCATGGCCATTCTTTTCTTGGTAAATTGTGCGAAATACTCAACCAGCCTATAATATTCCTGGAAGTTCGTTATCATAACATTTTGCCCAAGTGAGCATAATAATTCTGCTCTGTCCAAGAAGTCCCTTTCATTAATTTTTCCTTCGGCCCTTAAATTATCTAAGGTAATCTCAAAAATTATCTTAGTATTTTCTTCATCGACTGTTTTTTCCTGTAGAAATAATTTTTTAGACTTTTCATAGATGTCCATATTAACTAATGTAACTGGGCGGAAACTACCTCTAAGAGCTAGTATGTTCTTTTTGTACAGTTCCGAAGCAGGTAAAAAATTGTTACCATCGGGACCAAACATAACAGCTTCCGTCATTCCATTTTTAACCAATTGTAAACTCATAAGCCTGTTATCTACATATCCAAATCTTGGCCCTGAGAAATTTATCAAGTCAATTTCTATTTGATCAGATTCAAGATTATCATATAACGATTTAACAATTGCCTTTGGATCATCATGCATGTAAAATCCACCAAAAATCAGGTTAACACCTAACATGCCTAAAGTTTCCTGTTGTAATTGACTGTTCGTTTGCTTAAAACGGATGTGTATTATAATTTCATTGTAATCCTCGAGAGCATCTAATTGAAATTTTACACCGACCCAACCATGACCTTTAAATTTTTTCGAAAAATCTATAGTAGCAACAGTATTGGCATAAGTGAAAAATAATTTGTCCGGGTGTTTATCTCTTTTGATGCGTTCTTCAACCAGATTTACTTCATGATCAAGCATTTTACGAAGACGCGCTTCTGTAACATAGCGACCATCATTCTCAACTCCGTAAATAGCATCACTGAAATCCTTGTCGTAAGCCGACATCGCCTTGGCTATAGTACCGGATGCTCCTCCTGCACGAAAAAAGTTTCTTACGGTCTCCTGACCGGCACCAATTTCTGCAAAGGTACCATATATGTATTCATTAAGATTTATTTGCAGAGCTTTCTGCTTAATCGTTAGAGTTTTACTAAATTCTCTATCACCCTTTAATTTTAATGCCATCCTTATTTCCTATTGTGACAAAAATAGAAAAAAAAACAGACCTATTATAAATTATTTATTGGGATCAAGTTACTATCCGAATCTAAATCTTGGTTGTGTATAACATAAATTTTAACATCCGGTCATACAAAAAAATAACACTATTTTTGTGTAAAACAACGTTGGTTTGAAAGTAACCTTTTTAGGCACGGGAACATCACAAGGAATACCAGTAATTGGCAGCAACCATCCTGTATGTCTGAGTACGGATCCTAGGGACAAACGTTTAAGAGTGTCTGTTCTGGTTGAATTTGATGGTTTTACTTATGTGATTGATTGTGGGCCTGATTTTAGACAACAAATGCTCAGTAATAACTGTTCTCGGATAGATGGTATTCTGTTTACACATGAACATAGTGACCACGTAGCCGGCTTAGACGATATAAGACCTTTTTTCTTTAACCAGGGGGATATACCTATTTACGCACATAAAAGAGTTCTAGAAACATTAAAGAGACGTTTTGAATATATTTTCGTAACTGAAGATAAGTATCCCGGTGCTCCGAGTGTCAAGGAAATTGTAATTAAAAATGAACCTTTTATTTTAGGTAATTTAAAGGTGATTCCTATCAATACATTTCATAATAGGGTTCAGGTATTTGGTTTTCGATTTAATGACTTTGCTTATTTAACAGATGTAAAAACAGTTGAATCACGTGAAACAGAAAAACTAAAAGGTGTAAAAGTTTTAGTTGTTAATGCATTGAGAGAGAAGCCGCATCATTCTCATTTTAACCTGGTAGAAGCATTGGAGTTTATTGAAGAAGTTAAACCAGATATAGCTTATTTAACCCATATTAGCCACTACATGGGCTTTCATAACAAAGTACAAGCTAAATTACCTGAAGGTGTTTATCTTGCATATGATAATCTCAAAATAAATATTTAATTATGAAGAATAAGATTTTTATGTATCTGTTTATATTTTCAGTTTTACTAATTTTATTCCAATACGTGAATTCCAAAAACGTGTTAGACACTTACGAGGCAGATATACAGTCAGTTACAGAGGAGAGTTCAATTCTAAAGGATTCCGTTCTAGTTTTAGAAGACAAAATATTAGATCTATCGTATTTTAATTTGGAACGAAATGAAGATGCTTTATCCTATTTTGAGAATAAGGGTTTCATCGTTTCAGAACTTATACCATTTATTAAAGATGAACTTTATACTTTAAATGAATACAAGGGAGAACATCCTTTAATTCCTTATGCTTCATCCGAAGGTCGAAAATTAATGATAAACAATATAAAATTACTTAATCATAAATGGATAATTGCTGATTTTTCTGATGGTGAATTTTGGGGAGAATTATTCTTAACATATGAAATAACAGACCAAAAAGAGCTTAAATTTAGGCTGGTTGAATCTTTTCTTTATCCACTTAGGTAGCTAGATTCTGTTTTTTAACCACTCCCGAAATTCAAAGAAATTTTGAGGAGATACTCCATGACCAACAGGAAATTCTGAATATCTGTTTTTAATATTTAATGAATTCAGGAAAGGTTGAGCTTGTCGTCCCCATTCAACGGGAATAACTTGATCTTCTGTGCCGTGGGAACAATAAAAATCTAAATGCTTATAGCTATACGTATCTGCTTGATCCGGAAGAATTTCTTTATTAACGTATCCACTCAAGGCAATCACATTTTTAATTTTATCCGGATAGTTCAATGCTACAGCATAACATAATATAGTCCCTTGGCTAAATCCTAAAAGTGTAACAGAATTATTTTTTACCGGGTAATTTTCAATAGCCTCATCAATAAATTTTGCAATTAGGTCCCTTGATTTTGCCGCTTGTTCGTCATTACTCCATTTATTTTGATTGGAATCAAAATTAATGGAATACCACGCATTACCAAACGGATCAAGTGAATATGGAGCTCTTACGGAAATAATAAATAATTCTTCAGGCAATTCAGGTGCGAATGAAAATAGATCATTCTCATCACTACCATAGCCATGAAACAAAATAATTAATGGAGCTTTTTCAGAAGTAATGCTCGATTCCCTGATAATATGGTATAACGATAAATTTGTATTTGCTGTGTTATTTTCCAATGCTTGCAAATATTTTTTGATAGAAATGTCCTAATATCGGAACAACTTGAGGTTTTCCGGCAACGGCATTAATAAAACCATAAATAAACAATACACCAAAAAACAACCAGAAGGCAAATGTTATTAGCCAATTATCAAATATACCAACCACATATCCCAATGCAAAAAAGGTTAACCACAAACCTAAGGATTGTCTAATGTGAAAACTAGTAAATGCATTTTTTTTATCGTTGTTCATAAAAAAAGCTATAATAGTTCCAATAATGGTTATGTAACTAATTATAGCGTAGGATCTGCCTTCGAGGATGGTTTCTTCTGTCATTATTAACTGTTTAAATGTACTTGGTCATTGGCCATAACGCCATACACTTTACCTTTTAGGTTATGATCGTTAAAAATACTGTTTTTTGATTTAGAAACAATGTTGTTTGTCGAAAATATGTAGTTTATACTGGGATTAAATAAGGTGATATTCAACTTGTTACCAATATTAATAGAGTCAATTCCTACATTAAATCGTTCTTTTCCTTTAGTTAATAATTCAATTGTTTTCTTGGTAGTAAAAATAGATTGCAATGCTCCAAAAGCACTTTCAAGTCCTATAGTTCCATACGAAGCGTGATCAAATTCCACTCTTTTTTGCTCTATATCCAGGGGGTTATGATCACTGGTTACCATATCTATACTTCCATCTTTAACACCTGCTATTAAAGCATCTATTTCTTCCTGATTTCTAAGTGGTGGCAATACTTTATATTTTGTATCAAATTCTGTGACCAGTTTATCAGTAAGGCACAAATTATGTATAGCAACACTACAGCTTACATCCAGTTTTTTTGCTTTTGCCTGTCTTATCAGATCTACAGATTTCGCAGTGGAAATGGTTGGAATATGCAATTTTCCGCCAGAATATTCAAGTAAAAATAAATCTCTGGCCACCTGGAGTTCTTCTGATAAAGTGGGAATGCCTTTTAATCCCAATGTCGCACTTGTGACATGTTCGTTCATAACACCAATTCCTGCAATATTATCATCTTGCGGGAAAGAGCAAATTAATCCATTAAATCCACATGAATATTGTAATGCAAGCTTTAGCAAATTTGCATTACTTATTGATTTTTTATAATCACTAAACGCAACGGCACCAGCATTTTGCATATCGAATAATTCGGCTAATTCCGTTCCCTGAGAATTCTTAGTAAGTGCACCAATTGGCAATACAGATACAATATTATCCTTTCCTCGACTCTTAATATATGTGATGTCAGAGTTAGTGTCTAAAACAGGATGTGTATTAGAGTTTACAGCAACCGCTGTAAATCCTGAACATGCTGCAGTTTTAAGTCCGTTGGCCAAAGTCTCTCTTTCTTCATATCCAGGCTCCCCAAAACTTACGCTACTATCGAACCAACCTTGGGAAATATGTAGGTTATCTAGTCTTAATTCTTTATATTTTTTTGGATTTTTAATTGATTTCCTAATTTTGGAAATTACACCTTTTTCAACCAAAATATCCATTTTCTGATTGTGAAAATCGCTTTTCGAATCAATAATTGTGGCGGACTTTATAAGTATGTTCATTTATAAAACTTTAGAATAAGCATCTCAATAATTAACATTATTAGTGCAAAAATAATAAACCATTTCCAGAGCTCGTTTATTTTTGTATTTGATTTTATGTTTGATAAGACTGATTTTATAGAGTTTGATACTTCTGCATTGTCATTACTGCTTAAATTCAAATAATTTAAACTGCTTTCGCCTCTATCGTAATTGAAGCTAACATTACCAATAATTTTTGTGTTGTTATTTATTTTGTAATGCCCAGCAATTTTCGGTGTTTCATAGGTTGCTATCGATACCTTGTTATTAAATGATTTTTGTTGTGGAATTACTTTCATCTCTTCATTTTCGAGTACCAACACCTGATCTTGATTCAAAGAAGTATTAATATCTATGTTATTTTCTTCTCCAATGTTATAATATAGTTTTGATAATTGTAAACTTTGCTTACCTATATTATAAAAAGTTGGTACGATCAGGGAAGAATTCTGAAAGTTGGAATTTTTCTTGTTTAAAGGGGCTGAGAATACATAAAGATTGTTAGAACTCATTAAAAATGATGTTCCATCTTCAAAATCTATTATGCTAGATGGATTATTAGCAGCAATAGGATATAAATAATTCACCTTGGGATACTGGAAATTAGTAATTTTATTGCTAAATACATCTTCGAATAAAGGATGCGAAAAATTAATTTTAAAAATTCTTCGTTCTACTTCTTTTATCAACTCATACTGAATAGGTGAAAAGTGCGTAAACAATTGATTATAAGTCGATATATCAGATTCAATTGAAGGTATAATTAAAATATATCCATCTCCTTCTGCAAAGGATTTTAGAATTGCCTGTAGTGAAGGAGGTATAGATTTCAGTTCATTTAGAATAACTAAATTCTGTGAAGGTATACTATTATAATCCAGGCCATCTAAGCTTGTACTTTGGTAATTAAATTCTGATTTGACATAAATTCTCTTCAAAAAATTATCATCAGATCCGTTTATTGCGAGTACATTCACTTTTTCAGGTTTATCGATATTAAAAAAAAGAGTATTATCAAATTGTAAATGTGAATCACTTACTTGAACTTTTCCTTTAATAAAACTATTGCTTTCTACAGTGAATTTTATTTGTGAACCATCTGAAATATCAATAGATGTCTTAGCAATTAAAATATTGTTGTTAAAAAGTGATACCGAAAGATCTTCAATTCTAGCCCCTTGATTTTTTAAAATGACTGCCAGGTCAAGATTTGATGAAGTTTTATCATCGATGTAAAGGCTATCGACTGATACGTTATTTACGTTTATTGGTTTTAATTGAACAAGATTCAAATTGTACTTAGAACTATTTTCAAATTCCAAAAATTCGGTCGTAGCTTGAAAATCTGAAATAAAAACCAAATTTTTTAAACTTCCTACATCATTGCTAAAACAATTTATTGCTTTTAAATAAGCAGATTTATAGTCCAATTGGTTAGATGAATAACCAAGTTGTATTAATTCGTTTTTAATATTATTTATTGATACGTTTTTAAATTCTTTTGTATTAGTGATAATCGAAATTATTTCTTCACCTTCCAGATTTTTTATCAAATCCTGAACAGCACGCTGAAGTAAAGGCCCGGAATCGCCTTTTGCTTGCATACTAAAGGAATTATCTAAATAAATGACAGTCTCTTTTTTAGTTTTATAGTCTGATAAATTAGAAGTGTAAGGTTGGGAAAAAGCAAATATTATTCCTAAGAGAAGGAGTAACCTGGTAAATAATGTTAACCATTTTTTGATTTTTGAACTTTTACGAGTTTGTATAGTTATTTTTTTTAGAAATTCTACATTAGTAAAAGGAACCTTTTGAAATCGTCTTAATTGGAATAGATGGACTAAAATTGGAATGAACAGCAGTAGTAGAGCATATAGGATTTCGGGATGTTTAAACTGCATTCCTTGTATTTTGATTACAAAAATAACATTTCCTACGTAAAGAATA
>CAJIBV010000284.1_pt1 | contig 12637 bp, 9 predicted proteins | sample 9199431 | NCBI WGS metagenome assembly CAJIBV01 (sample SAMEA7708314, study PRJEB35096) | sediment metagenome | biome: marine neritic benthic zone biome [ENVO:01000025]; feature: sediment [ENVO:00002007]; material: shallow marine sediment [ENVO:03000034] sea grass bed [ENVO_01000059] ...
AGGCATGGAATAAGAAATGGGAAGATTGTGACATAGCGATAGAGGGAGATGCAAAATCCAATAAGGTCATCAGGTTTAATATTTATCACCTATTGATAACAGCTAACCCAAATGATGATAAAGCCAATATAGGAGCCAAAAGTTTATCCGGTGAAGGATATAAAGGGCATATATTTTGGGATACGGAAATATTTTTATTGCCTTTTTATATCTACACACAACCTGACACTGCCAGAGCTTTATTAATGTATCGTTATAACACTTTAGATGGCGCTAGGGAGTATGCGAAAGAGGGAGGATTTGAAGGCGCAAGGTTCCCCTGGGAGTCTGCAGATACAGGGCATGAAGTTACTCCTCCCTGGACAGCAGATGGCAAGGAAAGAATATGGGCAGGAGAAAGAGAAATCCACATTACTTCTGCTGTAACGTTTGGTATAATATCATATGTAACCAATACTAATGACAAAGTTTTTTTGATTGATTATGGTTTAGAAATACTTTTAGAAACAGCAAGATTTTGGAACAGTAGATTAGAATATAATAAAATTGAGGATCGTTATGAACTTACAAAGGTTGAAGGTCCAGATGAATTTCATGAATTAGTAAATAATAGTGTTTATACAAATTGGTTGGCTAAATGGAATTTAGTACAATCGGCAAATTATTATTATTTAATTAAGGAAAGCTATCCGAAAGTTGTTGAAGAACTCATTCGTACAATAAAAATCTCTGAAAATGAAATACAAAATTGGAAGGCTAAAGCCAGTAAGATTTATATTCCGTTTGATTCTAAAAAAGGATTAGTCGAACAGTTCGAAGGATATTTTAATCTTAAAGAAGTACCAGTTACGGAATGGGATGAAAATAATATGCCTAAATATCCAAATGGATACAATCATTACAATTGTCATAAAACTACATTAGTTAAACAACCGGATGTATTAATGTTAATGTATATGTTACCTGGTGAATTTACTGATGATATTAAAAAATTGAATTATGAATTCTATGAACCACGTACATTGCATAAATCCTCGTTAAGCCCAAGTATACATGCTATTATGGGTATTGAAACTGAAAATATTAATAAAGCACTTCAGTATTTTGAACGTTCGGCTTATGTCGATTTGTTAGACAACCAGGGTAATACAGATTGGGGTATGCATATTGCTTCTGCCGGAGGCACTTGGCAAATTATTGTAAATGGATTTGCCGGGTTGCGGGTGAAACATAATCAATTAGTTTTTAAACCGTGGTTACCTGAAGAATGGGTGGAAATAAGATTTAAGATTAAATGGAAAAATAGTCCATTGAATATCACTTTACGTCAAAATGAAATTGAATTTGAATGGGAAAACCAGTTAAAAGAAGAACTTCCAATTAAAATAATGAATAAAGAGTATTTACTACAGCCTTGGGAAAAAGTTAGAATTAAATATGCTTAATTATCAATTTGGATTATTAGTTTTGATATTAGTTGTACCAAACTTGTACCCTGACAATTGAAAGCACTATGAATAACAATAAGTTAATTTCTTTATCGGTATATATCAATCAGTTTTAAAGAAATATTTCTTTTCATAAGATTGAAATTAGATCATTAAAAATGTTTAGCTTTAGAATAAAAATTTAAAATCATTTCATGCTATTGTCGGCACTATGTCGGCACTAATAAAAAAAGCCTGATCACAACGAATTGTAAATCAGGCGTATTACAAATAAAGAAGCGGAGAAAGAGGGATTCGAACCCCCGGAGGTGTGACCCTCAACAGTTTTCAAGACTGCCGCATTCGACCACTCTGCCATTTCTCCGATTGCGCTTGCAAATATAGAACCCTTTTTTATTTCTTTCAAACAAAAGCCTATAAATTTTAATTCGGTGGTACTGTGACTTTAATGAAACATTATTATTATTTTCGCATGAAAAAATATACATGGATCTAATTAAAAAACTAAATTGGCGGTATGCTACCAAGAAATTTGATTCGTCTAAAATATTACCATCTGAAAAAATGGAAATACTCAAACAAGTTTTTAATCTGACTCCTACATCTTATGGTATGCAGACCATGAAAATGGTCGTTGTAAATGATGAGAAAACTAAAAGTAAAATGGTGGAGTACTGTTATGGGCAAGAGCAGGTTAAAACCGCATCCCATGTGTTGGTTATTTGTATTCAGGATGAAGTTAATGAAAAAGATGTGGATAATTATTTTAATGATGTAGTGAAAATCAGAAGTACTTCGGAATCAATTTTGTCAAAGTATAGAAAAGAGCTCAAAGATTTTGTAAACGCAAGAGCCAACGAAGAACTCGAAATTTGGTGTGTAAACCAGGTTTATATAGCGCTGGGAAATCTTATGACAGCCTGCGCAATCGAAGGAATCGATTCATGTCCAATGGAAGGCTTCTTGCCAGACAAAATTGATGAGCTGCTGGACCTTAATAAATACAATTTAAAATCTGTGTTATTATTACCCGTTGGTTATCGGGCCAAAGATGATATGTTTGCTGAAATGAAAAAAGTACGAAAGGATATCTCGGATACAATAATAGAAATGTAAATATATAGTTATGCCTGGATTTGAATTATTTGGTGATGCGGAACGCAAGGAATTGAAGGATGTATTAGACAATGGCGTTTTAATGCGATATGGTTTCGATGGTATGCGAAATGGCCATTGGAAAGCCAAAGAATTGGAAGCAGAATTGCATACCTATATGCAGGTAAAGCATGTGCAACTCGTATCTAGTGGAACCGCTGCCTTAACTGTAGCTATGGCCTCTGCAGGCATTGGTGCTGGTGATGAGGTTATCATACCAACTTTCACTTTTGTTGCCACATTTGAATCCATACTCGCACTTGGAGCCATCCCAGTGATCGTTGAGATTGATGATACCTTAACGGTATCTCCTGAAGCCGCAGAAGACGCCATTACCAATAAAACTAAAGCTATTATGCCGGTACATATGTGTGGCAGTATGGCAGATCTGGATGCGCTGATTGCAATTTGTAAAAAGTATGATCTGCTATTAATTGAAGATGCCTGTCAAGCCATTGGAGGCACTTATAAGGGGAAAGCATTAGGAGCTGTAGGAGATTTGGGCTGTTTTTCTTTTGATTATGTTAAGACCATTACCTGTGGAGAAGGTGGAGCGGTTCTAACCAATAATAAAGAATACTTTCTTAACGCCGATCATTACAGTGATCATGGACATGACCATATTGGTAACGATCGTGGTGCAGAAACACATCCAATCATGGGTTATAATTTTAGGATTTCCGAATTACATGCTGCAGTAGGGCTTGCTCAAATAAAACGTTTGGATGAATTTTTAGGGATCCAGAAGAAAAATTATTCGATATTAAGAGATAGCTTATCTGGTATACAGGAAGTTTCTTTTAGGAGAGTTCCGGAAGGAGGAGAGGAGAGTTACGCATTTTTGAATTTCTTTTTGGCTAATGAAAAACAAACTAGAAAAGTTCATAAAGCCCTAACAGAAAATGGAATAGATGGTTGTTTTTATTGGTACGATAATAACTGGCATTATGTAAATAAATGGGAGCATTTAAAAAATATTAAATCCCTTTATAAATTGTCGAATAATGTGGTTGAAGGCCTTAAAAAAATAAATGAAAAGCATTTTCCAAAATCCGATCATTATTTAAGTCGTAATATTTCCTGTTTAATAAAGCTTGGTTGGGCTGAAGAGGAAGTGAGAGAAAGAGCTAAAATTATGGCTAAATTGATAAACGAAAATTTAGATTAATAATTTACATAATCAACTATTTCAAGGCCATAACCAATCATCCCCACACGTTTGGTTTGCTCACTATTAGAGATTAGTCTTAATTTTCTGATGTTAAGATCATGCAATATTTGAGCGCCAATACCAAAGTCTCTGTTATCCATTTTTATATTTGGCGCCTTAACAATTTTGTTTTCCTTTTGAGTCTCTTTTAAAATACCTAATCTATTAAGAAGATTCATTGATTGAGGTTGCTGGTTTATGAAAACTATTGCTCCTTTTCCTGCATCATTAACTACTTTAAACATATCATCCAATTGTTTATCAGCATTATTAGTTAATGTACCTAATATGTCGTTATTAACAAGCGTAGAATTTATCCTGGTTAAAATTGATTCATCAGAATGCCAATCACCTTTCGTTAAAGCGATATGTATTTGATCGTTGGTAGTTTGCTGATATGCTCGCAACCTGTAACCGCCAAATCTTGTTTCTATTGAAAAATCTTCTTTTTTAACAATTAAAGAATCATGCTCCATTCTATAGGCCACCAGATCTTCAATAGAGATAATCTTAAGATCGAATTTTTTGGCGACACTAACCAATTGAGGCAATCTCGCCATAGTGCCATCTTCATTTAAAATTTCTACTAATATCCCGGCAGGTTTAAATCCGGCTAATCTGGAAATATCAACTGCCGCTTCTGTATGACCTGTTCGTCTTAATACACCTCCATTTTTGGCACGAAGTGGGAAGATATGACCAGGTCTTCCCAGATCAAATGGTCTTGTATCTTCATTGATCAAAGCTTTAATGGTTTTAGCCCGGTCTTGAACAGAAATTCCTGTTGTACATCCATGACCTATTAAATCTACAGAAACGGTAAACTGAGTGTGGTGCATTACCGTATTATTCTGTACCATCATATTTAATTCAAGCTCTTCACATCGATCTTCTGTTAGCGGAGCACAAATAAGACCTCGACCATGCTTAGACATGAAGTTAATCAATTCAGGAGTCACTTTTTCGGCAGACGCTATAAAATCACCTTCATTCTCTCTATTCTCATCATCTATTACAATAATAATTTTACCAGCTTTGATATCTTCAATGGCTTCTGGAATAGTATTTAGTTTGATTTCCAATGACTTTTCAGTTTTCGTGATCATTATAATTCTAAGATTAGGGACAAAGATAAAAATTTAGGATGGCTTTTAATTGATTTGTTTTATGTCCTCTTTTAATTTCTTTTGGTAGTAAAAATATATTAAGAAATATAGGGGTATACCAAGTATTACAATTCCAGTATAATTAGTAGAATTTTTTTTATCTAAAATCCTGTAGAAATTTGACAAGTTGGTATACTGCCTTATCAAATAGGTCAAGAATAATATAACGAATATTACCGTGAGGACGGTTGCTATGACTGCCAAAGTAGGTAACTTATTATTATTAAAAACTAAAGCTAAGACAGTAAAAGCTAAAAAGCATATATATGCAACCAAAGTTATTTTCGAATTTTCACTGTGTAATTTCAATGCCCTATTCGCATCCTCATAAACCTGGTTGGTGAGATTACCACCCATCCTAAGTTCTTCCTCTGTAATACCTCGACTATTCAATATTTTAATAGAAGAGTTTCTGTAGGATCTCGAATAATCGTATTGATGGTAATTTTTAATGATATCTATTAATTTGCTTGTTTCATGATTCTGTAATATGGCAAATTCCGGAGAATTCTCTTCCAGTAGAATATACAAGTCTTCTTCCGGTTCTTCTTTTGTTTTAAATAATTTCTTTATAGGTTCAGCAATAAAGTTCAAACTGATTATTGGTTTATCAAAAGTTGCCGTCCGAGTGAGGTAAATACTTAAAGGAAACATGATCATCGTAGGTAACCATACTGCTAATACTGGATCTATTTTCCCGTTGTAGCCGCTATTTTTAGCAAACAATCCAATAAAATGATAAGTTAAAAAAAGAAAGATTGCCACTACCATAGGCAATCCAAGCCCTCCTTTTTTAATTAATGCACCAAGTGGTGCTCCCACAAAAAACAAAATGATGCATGCAAATCCTAATACAAACTTTTCATGGAAGGCATAAACATGCTTATTTAGCCATTTATTTTCCCTGCTGATCTGTATATCCTTGGAAGAAATAACATCTTTAGTGCTTCTTACGGAGCCTATAGCCAAATCTACTAAAGAACTTTTTTTATTTAATTCGAACAAGTCTGCAATTTCATCTCTGTAGATTGAATCTTTTTCAATATTTAACCCTTTGTTCAAGTTATGTATAGCCGACCTATTGTAAATATTTGTAGAAAATTCCTCATAAGTATCAGATTTCTTTTGGACTAAACTATCTATCGTGTAATCCAATTCCTTTATACCAAGCATATCGTATTTACTGGTAATCTGTTTTTCATCTAGGTCTATATTATTAATTTCTGATAGATCGACATTTATTGTGTACTTTTTAAATTTGCTTTTAGCAAATGGTTTTCTCTGTCTTTCTTTATAATCTTTTTTCTGAACATCATCATAGTACCAGCCATCGAATAGTATTAGTTTTAGAATATTGGATTCTTCACTGCTAACTAGTTCACCTGTTTTTGAGAGTATGGTCGTATAATTTCCGATTCCTGATGATGGTTTTTTATGAATCACAACATCTTTTAGGAATTGCCCTCTATCTCCACTTTTTTCTGCAACTTTAATGTTAATGTTCCCGATATCATTAAATTCTCCTTCTGCAATTGCCATTGCCGGTTTCAGTTTTGCTATATTTTTTCTTAAATTATAAGAATTATATTGGGCCCACGGAATGACATCATTAGAAATAAAAAAGGTTGCTATTCCTAGAATTACTATAAAAACACTAAGGCTTCGCATGGCTCTTTGCAAAGAAATTCCAGTAGATTTCATTGCTGCAAATTCATAATTCTCGGCAAAATTTCCGAAAACCATTATAGAAGTTAATAATATCGTAAGTGGAAGAATGAGTGGAATTAACGTAGGAGTGATATACAAAAGGAATTTACCTACAACAGCTATGTCCAGATCTTTCCCAGCCAATTCCGATATATATAACCAAATCGCCTGCAAAACAAAAATTAGTATGAGAATAACAAACACACTAATAAATGTTTTTAAGTAAGTTGTTAATATGTACCTATCTAGTATTTTCACCCTGTATAACAAACTAGTCTAGTCTGTTGATGTAGTAATCTTTGTATTTACTTTCATCAAAGGTAAATAAGGATTTGGATAATTGTTCGTTTGTTTTAAAAGAATTAACAGTCAGTGTAGTTCTTGTTCCATTATTTCCAATCTCAATTAAATTATATATGTGTTTAGTTTTAGTATCAATACCAAGCAAAATATATTTTATTTCAGTATCTGACGTTATTGGATTTAATTTTACATATTGTATTTTTCTTCCTTTTATGTTTTGAACAATATCCAGATTGTAAGTAAATCCATCTTCATAAAACGACAACATTCTACTCGGAGTCACAGTATTTTCATCGTCGAAATCTTCTTTAGAAATTGTAACTTCTTCATCCTCCGGACTAATACTGTAAAGTATTTTTCCATTGTAAATCCTGGTAGTACCCAAAATATTTAAAACATATTTACTTCCTTCAAGAACCACATCACCACGTGTTTCCTGTTTAATATTTTCTTCGGAGTTGTCAAGTACGTATTTAAACTCAATCCAAATATTATCATAGCTTTTTACTTTTTCAGAAACTTCATTCAATAGTGTTTTTGCATCTGAAGAATTTTGTCCAAAGCTTATGTTATTTGCCAATAAGATCAATAAAATTATAAGTCTTCTCATTTTTAGTAATGTAATATTTTAAATTTTATTTTCATTCGCTAATAGGTATTCCAGAGAAGATAAATCCGGTACTAATACTTGTCTTGCTTTACTTCCCTCAAAAGGCCCGACAATTCCCGCTGCTTCCAATTGATCAATTAATCTTCCTGCTCTATTATATCCTAATTTCAGTTTTCGCTGCAATAAAGAAGCTGAACCTTGCTGCGCCGTTACAATTATTTCGGCAGCCTCTTTAAACAAAGCATCTCTATCTGCTATATCTATATCAATACTTGTGCCACTTTCTTCGCCAACATATTCCGGTAAAATATAAGCACTCGCATATGCTTTTTGAGATCCAATGAAGTCTGTAATTCTACTTATTTCAGGTGCATCCACAAAAGCACACTGCAATCGAATCATATCATTCCCCTGAGTAAAAAGCATATCTCCACGGCCTATTAATTGGTCCGCTCCGGATCCATCTAAAATTGTTCTGGAATCTATTTTGGAAGTCACTCGAAACGCTATACGTGCCGGAAAATTAGCCTTTATAATACCAGTTATTACGTTCACCGAAGGTCTTTGGGTCGCAATAATTAAATGAATTCCTATAGCTCTTGCCAATTGGGCTAATCTGGCTATTGGAGTTTCTACTTCTTTTCCAGCCGTCATAATAAGATCTGCAAATTCATCAATAACCAAAATAATATATGGTAAATAGTGATGACCTTCATTTGGATTCAACTTACGAGCCTTAAATTTTTGGTTGTACTCTTTTATATTCCGACACATGGCATTTTTTAGCATCTCGTATCGGTTATCCATTTCAATACACAAGGAATTAAGGGTATTGATGACCTTTGTATTGTCCGTTATGATAGCTTCATCGCTATCTGGTAGTTTGGCAAGATAATGTCGCTCTATTTTATTGAATAGTGTTAATTCAACTTTTTTAGGATCAACCAGCACAAATTTAACTTCTGCTGGATGTTTTTTATAAAGCAACGATGTTAGTACAGCGTTAAGACCTACTGATTTACCTTGTCCCGTTGCCCCTGCCATTAATAAATGAGGCATTTTGGCCAAGTCAACTACAAAGGTTTCATTACTGATTGTTTTTCCGAGGGCTACAGGCAATTGCATTTCTGCTTTCTGAAATTTTTGAGAAGAAATAACCGAATGCATGGATACCACAGTTGCATTTTTGTTTGGAACCTCTATACCTATAGTACCCTTGCCTGGAATAGGAGCAATAATCCGAATTCCTAAAGCAGAAAGCGACAAGGCAATATCATCTTCTAAATTTTTAATTTTGGAAATTCTAACACCAGCTTCAGGAACAATTTCATAAAGTGTTACTGTAGGACCAATAGTAGCTTTTATACTGGCAATTCCAATATTATAGTTATTTAATGTTTCAACGATTTTATTTTTGTATTCTTCAAGTTCTTCTTGATTAATCGTGATACCTTCTGTATTATATTTTTTTAAAAGATCTAACGAAGGGAACTGATAATTACTTAATTCAAGAGTGGGATCAAATTCTCCAAAATCCTCGACCAATTTATTAGCCAAATTATCTGTTTCTGATATTTCTTCTTGTGTTGTTTCTATCTTCATTTCCAAATCGTCTTTAGTGGATTCAGATTTGTGAATTTCATTTACACTTTTAGTCTTTTTAAGAGTAGGCTCAATATTTTCCAGAGGAATTTCAAAAGCCGACTTGATTTCCTCGGCTTCTGCACTTAAATTATTATCTACAGCAATTACAGTTTCTTTACTTTTGAAATCATCATTTATCTCCTTTTTAGCAGATTTAAACAAATTTTTAATGGTATCTACCGAGATGTCAAATCTTATGGTTAAATAACTTATTAATACTAAAATAAGTAACAGTACTATACCTATTTTCCCAATGAAATCCTGTAAAAAACTATTAATTTCGAAACCGATCGTACCTCCTAATAGCGGATTGGTTTTTGCAAAAAAACCAAACAAAACTGAAAACCATATTGCAATTAATGTGCCCCAAAACCAATGTTTAGATAATCTGACTTTGCTGGTTCCAACTAGCAAGTAAATTCCTGATAAAAATAATAGCCCAGAGAAAATAAATGAAGAAATCCCAAATCCTTTTTGTATAAAAAAATCACTTAACCATGCACCTAATTTACTAGCCCAATTTTCCGCCCTTACATCTCTTGAAGCAAATTCATTCAGCGCGCTTTGGTCGGCTTCTCCTGTAAAGAAAAATGATAAAAATGAAATAAAAAGAAGAAGGCTTATTATGATTAAAAAGCTGCCAAAAATTAATCTCTGCTGATTTGACAAATTAATTTTTGATTTTTTAGCAACCTTGGTTTTATTAGTCTTGCTTCTTCGCTTTTTCTTAACCATTAATCGGTAATTAGATTTGAACAAAAATACAAATTACAAACGTTTATCCTACTGGTATAGTATTTTAAAAAAGCTTAGGATAATAAATTATTAATCCAGCTAAAACTGCAACAAAAGCAGCGAAGAATACAGCTCCTGCAGAAATGTCTTTTATAAAGCCAATTTTATGGTCATGCTCTGGATGAATGAAGTCGGCCATTTTTTCAAGTGCTGTATTAATTCCTTCCAAACTCATAACTAATCCAATTGCAAGAATTTGAATAATCCATTCAGTAGGTGAGATATTAAAATAAAATCCTGCAAAAGTAACCAAAGCAGCAATCACTATTTGAATTTGGATGCTTGCTTCGGTTTTTAGAAGAAGGAGTGCGCCTTTAAACGCATACCTTATACTTTTTATTCTGTTTATAAAAAACGAATCTTTTTTAGGCATCCATTAATGCTTCTAATGCCGCCTTATAGTTTGGTTCTTCGACGACTTCATGAACTTGTTCCGTATATAGAATTTTTCCATTTTCGTCCAATACAAGAATAGATCGGGCAAGCAGACCTTTTATAGGACCATCTACATACGTTAAATTATAATTGTCTCCAAAATTACCATTTCTAAAATCAGAAAGAGTCTCGACATTATTTATTCCTTCCGCTCCACAAAATCTGGCCATAGCAAAAGGTAAATCCTTCGAAATACAAAGAATCTTTACATTTTGAAGTTCACTTGCCTCTTCATTAAATTGCCTAACTGATTGTGCGCAAGTTCCAGTATCAATGCTATGAAAAACATTCATAATTACTCTTGATCCTTTATAATTATCTAGTGTAACATCAGATAGATCATCTTTTGTTAATTCAAAATTTGGAGCTTGACTTCCTATTTCCGGTAAGCTTCCTTTGGTGTTTATTAGATTTCCTTTTAACGATACTGTTGCCATAATTTTATGTATTTATTTGATCTTATAAAAGTATAAATTATTGTTCAATAATTTTGTTTGATTCAATCCTAAATTTAAGGCATTCTTTAATTCAGAAAATTCGATCTAACTTATTAACACAATTTAACTGTTTTAGTTAAAGTTATAATAATTGTTTATAAAGTGTTTAATTAAAATATATATTTGTTAAACAAAATTATAAACAATTAATAAACCCATTATGAAAACAGAAAAATTTTTAAAAGTATTTGTAGTAGCATTTTCGTTACTAATTGGAACTAGTGCAATGGCTCAAGATAAGAATATAGTTGAGACGGCTATAGGGTCAGAGGCGCACACAACGTTAGTAGCTGCAGTTAAGGCAGCTGATTTGGTAGGAGTTTTGACAAGTGAAGGTCCATTTACCGTATTTGCACCAACAAATGATGCATTCGCAAAATTGCCTGAAGGAACAGTTGAGTCTTTATTGAAACCTGAAAATATTAAAGCTTTACAAGGTATTCTTACATATCATGTTGTTGCAGGAAAGTTTAATGCTTCAGACGTTATTGCTTTGGTTAAGAAAAATAATGGAAAAGCAACAATCCCAACAGTAAATGGCGGAAATTTAACTGCAATGTTAAAGGACGGGTCTGTTTACATTACAGATGCTAATGGAAATTCTGCAAAAGTAATTGCTGCAGATTTAGATAACACAAATGGTGTCATTCATGTTATTGATTCGGTTGTATTACCTATGTAATTCGGTAATATAGTATTTTGGTTGATTAGAAAGACCTCTTCTTGTTGGAAGGGGTTTTTTATTACTTCAAATTATGTTAATAGGTCATTAATAATTATTATCAATTTAAAGATAATTTAAATAGATGAAGTTATTCGTTTTTATGGTTGCTTATTACTAACTTTAATGAGCTAAAGAAAAAAATCAATTAAAACTTAATTAGTAACATTATGAGTAGTTCAAAAACAGGAAAATGTCCAGTAATGCATGGGGGAAATACAGCGACCGAAAAATCAGTTATGAACTGGTGGCCAAATGCATTAAATTTAGACATTTTACATCAGCATGATACGAAAACAAATCCGCTAGGAGAAGGTTTTGATTATCGGGAGGAATTAAAGAAGTTAGACGTTGAAGCTCTAAAACAAGATTTAAAGGAGTTGATGACAGATAGTCGAGACTGGTGGCCTGCAGACTGGGGGCACTATGGAGGATTAATGATTCGAATGGCTTGGCATGCGGCTGGTTCATATCGAACTTCAGATGGCCGTGGAGGCGCTGGAACTGGGAATCTACGTTTCGCACCTTTGAATTCATGGCCTGATAATGGAAACTTGGATAAAGCTAGACGATTACTATGGCCGATCAAGAAGAAATATGGAAATAAATTAAGCTGGGCCGACCTGATTATCTTAGCCGGAAATATGGCTTATGAAAGTATGGGTTTTAAGACTTTCGGATTTTCATTCGGACGAAAAGATATATGGCATCCGGAAAAGGATGTATACTGGGGAGCTGAGAAAGAATGGCTTGCTCCAAGTGATGAACGCTATGAAGATGTTGATAAACCATCGACCATGGAGAACCCACTAGCAGCAGTTCAGATGGGTTCTCCATGGTCGATGGTTTATCAACATCTTCATAGCGTTCATCACTTGGAGCAAGCCATTCTTTCTCAGCTCCCCAGTATACATCCTTTTCCGGATGCCATATATCTTTTCGTCCG
>CAJIBV010000079.1_pt1 | contig 12540 bp, 11 predicted proteins | sample 9199431 | NCBI WGS metagenome assembly CAJIBV01 (sample SAMEA7708314, study PRJEB35096) | sediment metagenome | biome: marine neritic benthic zone biome [ENVO:01000025]; feature: sediment [ENVO:00002007]; material: shallow marine sediment [ENVO:03000034] sea grass bed [ENVO_01000059] ...
TAAGCTTGTTTAATTTAATCATGTTCTTTTTATTTTAATTTATTTTGATTGATTCATAATTTTTAAATTGATCATAAGAAGATGTAATAATTTCATCACCTTCATTTAACCCTTCCAGTACTTGATAATAACTAGGGTTTCGACTACCCAATTTTATAAATCGTTTGGTTGCTTCTCCTTTTCCCGTTAATACAAAGACATATTGCCCGCCGGAAGATTGAAAATAGCTGCCTCTGGGAATCAATAAAGATCTTTGTGATTTTGAAAGTTCCAATCTTACTTGCAAGGATTGGCCAATAGTTACAGATTCCGGAACTTCATCCACAAATATTAATTCTATTTCGAACCGTCTATTAACAACTTCTGGAAGAACTTTTTTTACTTTTAAATCAATAAGCTCCCCATCAAATGAAAATCGGGCTAATTGACCTGGTTTGACCATACTTAAGTAATATTCGTCAACCTGACCTTTTATTTTAAAACCAGATTGTACATCAATTTTAGCAACTGTTTGATTTCTTGTATACGATTCGCCTATAACCGGATCAAAAGAAGAAAGCATACCAGTCACAGGAGCGCGAACTAGCATCCTGTCTATGTTTTCATGTATAAGTTCCAAATTACGTTGCATTAAAGCTATTGATCTATTAATCTGACCAATTTGAGTCTCATTGTTTTGCCTGCTTTTTATTACGTTATTGTTCATGAACTCCTGCTTTTTCTGACGGTATTTGTATAGCTGGCTCACATCGGCAAAGTCATTTCTTGCGATAATCTTTTTTGAATGTAATACTGAGTCAATCTTGAAAGAGCGCTCAACGTCTGCTAAACTATTTTCTGAATCTATTAGCATTTCAGACAAATCTCTTTGATCTTTTTCGAGATTTAATTTTAATGTCCTTAAATTATTAATTTGCTCAATAATGGCTGTTTCTTGGTTCATATAGCCCAATACTACGGCTGGATTGCTCAATTTTAGCAATGGAGTTCCTTTTTTTACTAATACGCCGTCCTCAATATAAATTTCATCAACAGTTCCTCCTTCTAAAGTATTTACTAAAACAAGGTTAATAGATTCCACGTCACCATCTATAAGTATGACATCTTGAAAATCGGCTTCTATGACTTTCTTTACTGAAATTTTAGATCCATCAATTTTATAGATCTTTTTATTTATAGCTTTAAAAACGAAAAATGATAATATGATTAATATTACTACCCCGGCTATGGATATCAACTTCCTCTGGGTCCATTTTTTTTTCTCTATTCTTTTATCCATTCCTATTTGCTTCATTGTATTACTTAATATTTAACGTTTTACTCTTGTTAATAAAGTAAAATTGATATGACTATATTCAAAATATTAATTACTATTTCTATTATTATTGATATCATGATTCAAAATTATTTATAGTATTTTATTGGTTCCTATAGGTCTTTAAAAAGCATAATGTTTACTCCCATTCCATATGGCTCCTGGAGAGTCACTAAACTCTATAACATGTCTATTGTTGAATATTTCCTCTTCTGTTATGCCCTTGATTTCAATAAGTTTCCTAAAAGTAGCTCTCATGTGTTCTAAGTTTTAATTTGTTGGTTTCTTGTTGTTTAATTAAGACTTACTTATCTGTGACGTCTTTTATTGTTCCATCTGTAACTGTTTGTATTTGGGGTTCTGCTTGTAATTTGATTGTTATCTAGTGTTCTCATGACTTGTTTGCTAATTGATTGATTTTATCCTTATTTATTAATGCTGTTTATCTAAAGCGTCTTTTTGTGTTCCAATTATAACTATTACTGTTTGGTAATTTACTTGTGATCTGATTGTTGTTTAAAGTTCTCATGACATATTAAATTTTATTATTTTTTATTTGATAAACCTTTGTTCAATGCACGTGCCAAAAAATATTTTACTTCTAAGTAGCTGTTATACAGGTATTTAATTAATACTTAAAAATATTAAAGTGTTCATTTTCGAACAATTGATTGTTCGTTATTGAACATTTTGTACTTTAGCTCATATTATTAAATCAATTTTTTTATGGCAAAAACCAAGGCAAGCATTTTAATTATTGATGATGATGAAGATGTTTTGTTATCAGCCAAATTATTGTTAAAAAAATATTATTCCAATGTCATAACCCGTAATAACCCAAAGGAAATAAATCAATTAATTTCTGGAGAAAATATTGACGTCATTGTTTTAGATATGAACTACAGAATTGGATATAATGATGGGAAAGAGGGCATGTATTGGCTCAAGCATTTATTGAGCATTGATTCCAAATTGGTAGTCATCTTAATGACAGCATATGGTGAAGTGGAATTAGCCGTTAACTCAATTAAACAAGGTGCTTTCGATTTTATACTGAAACCATGGACAAATGAAAAATTTTTAGCTTCAATTAATGCAGGACTCGAATTAAGTCGATCTAATAAAAAAATTTCAATTCTAAAACACACAAATGAGGCTTTACAAAAAAACACTGATCAGAAATTCGGTCCTATTATTGGTAAGTCCAGTATAATGGAGGAATTAATGAATACAATTAATAAAGTTAGTTCCACAGACGCGAGTATATTAATATTAGGAGAAAATGGAACTGGTAAACAACACTTTGCCAGAGAAATTCATAAACGCTCCTCTAGAGCCAATGGACCATTTATACATGTGGACCTTGGATCATTGTCTGAAAATCTTTTTGAGAGTGAACTTTTCGGACATAAAAAAGGAGCTTTTACCGATGCACATGAAGATAAACCCGGAAGATTTGAACTGGCTGAAAATGGCACACTGTTTTTAGATGAAATTGGAAACCTTCCTTACAATCTACAATCTAAATTACTTACGGTTTTACAAGACAAGAAATATTCCAGAATAGGTGAAGGTATCGAAAGACCTTTTAATGCCAGGCTTCTGTTTGCTACAAATGCTCCAATAAATCAATGGGTAACCGAAGGAAAATTTAGGCAGGACCTTTTATTTAGGATAAATACCGTAGAAATTGAGATTCCACCTTTACGTGAAAGACCAGAAGACGTAATTGAATTTGTTAACTTTTATTTATATTCTTTTAGAGTTAAGTACCATAAATCTCACTTAAAAATATCTGAAGATGCCGTTGAAGTTCTTAAATCTCACAGTTGGCCTGGAAACGTAAGAGAAATACAACACACAATTGAACGTGGAGTCATAATGTCCGATGGGCACGAAATAAAAACTTCTGATTTTAATCTAACTAGTTTGGAATTGAATTCTCAAAATATGCCTCAGGAATTTGAACAACTGAATTTACTTGAGATTGAAAGATTACTTGTAAAAAAAGCATTAGACAAGTATAAAGGGAATATATCTAAAGCCGCCAAAGATTTAGGACTTACAAGAGCAGCACTTTATAGACGATTAGAGAAATTTAACTTATAATTTATTATTTTGATCAAACTATTTACAATACAGGTAGCTACTCGAATTTCAATTATTTTACTTTTCTGCGTTTTATTTTCATACTTAATCGTTAAAAACTTATGGTTTAGCTCTATAGGTGTTGGTATTCTTATATTAATTCAGGTAATTATGTTAATTCGTTATGTTAACAACACTAATTACTCATTGGTAAAATTCTTGGATGCCTTAAAAAATGAAGATTTTTCAGTTTATTTTTCACCTTCTAAGAAAGGTGATTCCTTTGCAAAGGTTTTTGAGGATTTCAACTTAATAATCAAGATTTTTAAACGTAATAAAATTGAAAAAGAGGCTCAATATAAGTATTTTAAATATATTTTAGAACATGTAAATTTGGGTATAATCTCTATAAAAAAAGAAAACCTCTTTAATGATCATTCAGACGAAGAAATACTATTTTTAAACAAAGCAGCAACAGATATTCTTAAGCTACCTCAGCACAAATACTGGCATCGAATGTCAAATCAAATCCCATGGCTTGCAGAAAATATAAAGAAAATTGCGAATGGAGGTAAAGTTTTGATTGATCTAGGAGACGAAATTGAGCAAAAACAGTTGTCATTAGAAGTTATTCCGTTAGAATTACTAAATGCGCCATATCTTATTATAACATTTCAAGATATCAAGTCAGAAATAGAACAGAAAGAAATAGAAGCCTGGCACAATGTAATTCGTATTTTAGCCCATGAAATGCTGAATTCCTTTACTCCAGTAAGTTCACTTGCTTCAACTATAAAGTCCATAACAGAAGATTCTGATGGTAATATTATTAGTTCGGACGATTTTGAAAAAGACGATATACAAGATATTAATGTTGCATCTTCCACTATTAAAAAACGATCAGATGGTTTACTGGCATTCGTCAAGGATTACAGAACAATTTCAAATGTTCCGGTACCACAAACTTCTTTGATAAATGTAAAAAAGTTTTTATCCAATGTCCATTTATTGATGTCTCCATTGACAAAGGAGGAAGGTATTGATTTGAATCTATTAAATATTCCAGCAAACGCAGCTATAAAAATGGATTCTAAATTAATTGAACAAGTAATAATAAATCTAATTAATAACAGTATCCATGCATTAAAAGGAAGGGAGAATCCAATAATTAACATTAGCTGTTCAGTAGAATCGGATAAAACTATTATTTTAATTACTGATAATGGTAAAGGAATTGAAGAAAAAATATTAAACCAGATTTTTATTCCATTCTATACTACCAAAAAGAATGGATCTGGGATTGGATTAAGTTTATCCAAGAATATTTTAAAAAAACACGGCGGAAATTTATTAGTTAATTCAGATCCTGGAGTATTTACCACTTTTTCTCTTGTCTTCAATAATTGACATCTAATTTTAAAGCAAAAAAAGCCGACACTTTACTATCGGCTATTTCATTTTATAATTTACTCTTCATTAACCTCCAAAATCATCAAATCGAATGTTATCGTCTGGAATTCCAAAATCCTCTCCCATCTTTTGAACCGCTTTATTCATTAATGGAGGTCCACAGAAATATAACTCTATATCTTCTGGTGATTCATGATGATTTAAATAGTTATCGATCACACAATTATGAATAAATCCGACAAAACCATCACCTTTTTCATCATTTAAATCTTTTTTAACTTTCCAGTTATCCTCTTCCATTGGCTCGGATAAAGCCATATAGAATTTAAAGTTTGGGAAATCCTTTTCCAGTTTTCTAAAGTGCTCTATATAAAATAACTCTCTCTTAGACCGTCCTCCATACCAATAGGTCACCTTTCTTCCTGTTTTTAAAGTTCTGAACAAGTGATATAAATGAGAGCGCATTGGTGCCATTCCAGCACCTCCGCCAACGTATAACATTTCAGAATCAGATTCATTTATAAAGAACTCACCATAGGGACCTGAAATAGTAACTTTATCTCCCGGCTTTTGAGCAAATATATAGGATGATGCTATTCCAGGGTTTACGTTCATCCATGCATTTTTGGATCGATCCCAAGGTGGTGTAGCAATACGTACGTTAAGCATGATCTCACGACCTTCAGCAGGATACGAAGCCATAGAATACGCTCTTTCTACAGTCTCCGTATTCCTCATAACCAATGGCCAAAGGCCAAATTTATCCCACTCTTCCTGGAACTTATCCGGAGTTTCATGTTCCTCAGGGTGAGCAGTAATATCGATATCAGAATATTTAATCTCGCATGGTGGAATCTCTATTTGTATATATCCACCTGCTTTGTAGTTCATATCTTCAGGAATTTCTACAACAAACTCTTTAATAAATGAGGCTACGTTATAGTTCCTGACAACAGTTGCTTCCCATTTTTTAATTCCAAACACTTCCTCTGGAATCGTAACATCCATATCCTGTTTTACCTTAACCTGGCAGGCTAGTCGAGCACCTTCCTTAAGTTCTTTACGCGTAAAATGTGGAGTTTCGGTAGGTAATGCTTCACCTCCTCCTTGAAGTACATGGCATTCACACTGTATACAGGTTCCACCTCCACCACATGCAGATGGCAGGAAAATTTTCTCACTCCCCAAAGTAGATAACAATGTTCCTCCAGAAGCTACTTCTATTTCTTTTTCACCATTGATCTTGATTTTAACCGGACCTGATGGTGCTAATTTTTGTTTTACTACTAATAACAAAGCTACTAATAGCAGGGTTACTACTAAAAAAGCTATTACTGTTGCTACTATAGTTCCAATTGTGCTTGCGGCTAATATCATGCTAATCGTTTGCTTTTAAGTTGTTTGCAACTATTATTTTTTCTTTTTCTTTGTCATCTTCAACCTCAGTTTTCACTGTGGTTTCTTCTTTTACTTCAGGCTCATCTCCTCCAGTTAACATGCCTCCAAAACTCATGAATCCTATGGCCATTAAGCCTGTTATAATAAATGTAATACCTAAACCCCTTAATGGCGGTGGCACATTCGAATAACGTATTTTCTCCCTTATGGCCGCAATAGCAAGAATAGCTAAAAACCAACCTATTCCCGATGATACCCCGTAATTTAACGCTAATCCCAATGTTGCTATTTCACGTGATTGCATAAACAAAGAACCCCCTAATATAGCGCAGTTTACCGCAATTAAAGGGAGGAATATTCCAAGTGAATTATATAAGGAAGGTGAAAATTTCTCTACTACAATCTCTACCAATTGAACCATTGTAGCAATAGTTGCAATAAACATTATGAATGATAAGAAACTTAAATCGTAAGATGCAAAATCAGGTCCCAACCAAGCTAAAGCTCCTTCTTTTAATATATATTGATCTAGCAACCAGTTTAATGGCACTGTAATCGCCAATACAAAAATTACAGCTGCTCCTAATCCTACTGCTGTTGATACTTTTTTAGATACGGCAAGGTAAGAACACATTCCTAAGAATGTTGCAAATACCATATTATCTATAAAGATCGACTTAAAAAATAATTCTATATGTTCTAACATAACAATTTCTTTTAATGGTCTTCAATTAATGCTTTATTCTTACTTCGTTGAACCCAAATAATTAATCCTACTACAATTAATGCCATTGGTGATAATAACATAAATCCATTATTTTCATAACCAATAGCATAAATTCCAGTTTTATCTATTGGATCTCCAAGCACAGGGAAACCCAATAATGTTCCAGATCCTAATAACTCTCTAAAGAATCCGACAATAATAAGTATAACCGCATATCCTGCAGCATTACCTATTCCATCTAAAAATGATCGCCAGACACCATTTCCCAATGCAAATGCTTCAAAACGACCCATAATAATACAGTTAGTAATAATCAACCCTACAAATACAGACAGTTCTTTGCTCAATTCATAGGCGTAGGCCTTTAAAACCAGGTCAACAATAATTACCAAAGCAGCAACAACTGTTAGCTGAACAATAATTCTAATTTTGGATGGTATTATATTTCTAATCAATGATATTACTACGTTACCTACACCCATTACAAATAATACAGAAATAGACATTACAATGGACGCTTTTAGTTGCGCTGTAATTGCTAATGCAGAGCAAATGCCTAATACTTGAATAGTAATTGGATTATTATCCGCTAGCGGATCTAATATCAATTTGCTGTCTTTTTTTGATAACAGTCCCATAAATTAATTTTTTAAGTTTTTAAAATAAGGTACATATAACCCAAGTTCACTTCTGATCATTGCTGTAACACCATCACCAGTTATTGTAGAACCGGCAATAGCGTCTACCTCATTATCTGTTTTATCTTCATTCTTAGGGTCTCCATTACTTTTGGATACTGTGATTCCCTTAAAACGGCCATTAGACATCAAATGCTCACCGATAAAGTCATCCATAAAGAAACGCTCTTTGATGTTAGCACCTAAACCTGGTGTTTCTCCTTTATGATCAAAATAAGCACCCTGAACAACCATGTTCTCGTCCATCGCAACATAAGCCCAAATGGCATCCCAAAGTCCTTTACCTCTAATTGGAGCAATGTAGAAAGTCTTACCTTCTCTTTCTCCTATAAACAAAGGCAGCCTTCTGGTATAGTTATCGTCCTTAGCCAAATCCTTTTCCTTTTTAATGTCGATTAAATACGCTTGCTCATCATTTATTTCTTTATCATCTTGAATTATCAATTGTTTTTTAATGTATTTGTTAAATTCGTCTCCTACTTTATCCTTAGATACAAACTCAGCACTATTACCTTCATTTTCGTTGACGCCCATGGCATATAGAATATTTTGTTGTTTCTCTATCCGTTTATTCTCTGTAATAGTATCTTTTAAACTTTCGGCAGCAAACGCTAGTAACGAACCTACTACTACCACCATTCCCAAGGCGAAAAGTACTGTATAAAAATTTGATTCTGTTCTTTTACTCATGATTAAGCTGTTTTTAATTTTGCTCGTTTCATTCTATTCTTGACGTTTCCTTGCACCACATAATGATCGATAGTAGGAGCAAATACATTCATTAAAAGAATTGCCAGCATTACACCTTCCGGATACGCTGGATTGAATACTCGTATTAATACTGATATAAATCCAATAAAGAATCCATAATACCATTTTCCTCTATTAGTTTGGGATCCTGTTACAGGATCAGTTGCCATGTAAATTATCCCAAAGGCCAATCCTCCTATTATTAAATGCTGCCAGAATTCCAGATTCATTAATGCGTAAAATTTACTGCTTTCTGAAACCCAACCTACGGCAACAACCTGATTGAAAATGAATCCCATTACCAAAGCACCAATAATTGAAGACACTATAATTCTCCAACTTGCAATTTTTGAGAATATTAAAAATAAACCACCTAACAATATTAATATGGTAGAAGTTTCACCTACAGAACCAGGAATCAGTCCAAGAAACATATCAGAAACTGAATAGGCTATTTCATTACCCTGTGCCAAATTACCCAGAATGGTTTCACCAGAAATGGCATCTGTCGTTCCAGTCCGTTCCATTGCACCATGAACCCAAACTTTATCTCCAGTCATCCAGGTTGGATACGCGAAAAACAAGAATGCTCTTATTGTTAGTGCCGGATTTAAAATATTCATTCCTGTTCCTCCAAAAACCTCTTTACCAAGAACCACTCCAAAAGCTACAGCTACTGCCAACATCCAAAGTGGTGTGTCAACGGGAACAATGAGTGGAACAAGCATTCCAGTTACAAGGTAACCTTCTTCTACTTCATGGCCTTTTATTATTGCAAAAATAAATTCAATTCCCAGTCCTACACCATAAGATATCACAACTAAAGGCAACACCTTCCAGAGCCCAACAACTAAATTATCCCAAGACCAGAATATACCGCTAAAAAAACTTGATACCCTCTCAATTTCTCCAAGGGCAGCATAATGCTGGTATCCTGCATTAAACATCCCGAAAATCAAACAAGGAACCAGTGCTAAAATCACCGTATTCATCGTACGCTTTAAATCATCGGCTGCTTTGATATGTGTTCCACCACGAGTTGTTTCATTTGGTGAATACAAAAAGGTATGAAAAGCCGAAAATGCAGGCAACCATTTTTTATGCCTGTTCTTTACTTTGATTTTATGTAATGTATCTTTTAGAGCCATAATTTATCCAATTTCTTTTATCATTAAGTCTAAACCTTTTCTAATAATATCTTGATGAGGTTGCTTAGAAATACAAACAAATTCAGTTAATGCAAAATCTTCCGGTGCCACTTCATACATTCCTAAAGCTTCCATTTCATCAAGGTCCTGATACATACAGGCCTTTAATATTTGCATAGGGTAAATATCCAATGGAAACACCTCTTCATAATTACCTGTTACAACAAATGCCCTGTGTTCACCATTTGTATTTGTATTCAAATCATATCTTTTGTTTGGATTTAACCAAGAAAAAGTTAATGCTCTTGTAGTTGAAACTTTATTGAAAACCGGAGTGGTCCATCCAAAGAATTCATAATCGTCACCTTCAGGGATTACTGTGATAGTATTATTGTAATAATCTAAGAACCCATCAGCATTTACTTTCTTCCCTGATAAAACATTACCGGAAATAATCCTGACGTTCGCATTTTTTTCAATTCCATCATCAAAAATAATTGAAGCTAACTCACAGCCTATTTTAGTTACAAAATACCTTGGTTTTTCAACCGCAGACCCTACTAAAGCAACAATTCTTTCAGCATTAAATTTCCCTGTCAATAGTAACTCTCCAATAATAACCAGATCCTGAGGATTCACTGTCCAGACAGCTTCACCTTTATTTACAGGGTCAATTCTATTAATAAGAGTGCCAACATTTCCAGATGGATGGGGACCTTTAACAAAATGTAATTTAACTCCGTTTAAACCGTTAAAAGGAGAATATTCTTTATCTCCTATACCTACATGCACTCTTCCTTCGGTTAATTTACCCAGAGCAGTAATAGCAGCCTGTAATTCCGCCTCTTTACCTTTTAAAACAAAATTGTAATCGGCAGCTAATGGTGCACTGGCATGTGCTGAAATAAAGATAGATTTCGGTGTACGTTCTGGATTAGCAATAATGTCATATGGCCGTTGCTTAATGAAAGGCCAGCATCCTGAGGAAAGCAAATGAGATTTTATATCTTCTGGTGTTGAAGAATTTATTTTGAATTTTCCATGATCTACATATTTCTGGTCTTTACTTGCCTGAATTTTAATAGATAAAATTTTACGTTTTTCTCCTCTATTAATTTCAACAATTTTTCCAGAAACCGGTGAAACAAATTTAACCGCTTCGTTGGATTTATCATAAAAAATTGGCTCTCCAGCTTTTACCTTGGTTCCTTCTTTTGCAATAAGTTTGGGAGTTATACCGTGGAAATCTTCAGGCCTTAAAGAAAAATAGTCGCTTTTTACAGCATTTTCTGAAACTTTTTCAGCTTCTCCAACTAATTTAATGTCCAGACCTTTTTTAATCTTAATGTCGTTTGACATATTTTAGAATCTTTAATTAGTTCTTAACTAATAAGTATTTTAGTTATTTATTGTTTGTTTGGTAACTCAAAAATTGGAGCAAATTTACAAATTTTAAAAGCAGATTTCATAATAAAATTGGGATTAATTTAAAGTGCAAAACTACAATAAATTATTAGGTATGAATTTTGATTATATTTACTGCTCACTAGAACAAAATAAGAATGTTGAAATATATTTACTGTTTTATTTTACTGAATCTCAGTACTATTGTATTCTCACAAGTAGAAACTGAAGTTAATCCACCGGGATTTATACATACAATAAATTTCCGAGGAGACACTCCTGAAAGTCAGTTACCTGTTATAAAACTTGGAGATAAATTAGTTCTGGAGTTTGATGCATTAAATGGTGATGAGGCCGATTATTACTATAAAATTGAACACTTTAATTATGACTGGTCGCCATCAGTTTTGGTGAAATCTGAATATTTAAATGGCTTCGATAATCAAAGGATATTAGACTACGAAAATTCATTTAACACATTTCAAATATACAGCCATTATGTTTTACAAATTCCCAATAATCAAACCCGTGGACTTTTGGTTTCGGGGAACTACATGATAAAGATATTCAATGATTACGACGAATTAATCTTTTCAAGAAAATTTATGGTAATCGAACAAAAGGCTAATGTAGGAGTCGAAATCAAGCGATCACGAGATGTAAGGGTAGTTAATGAAAAACAATCTGTTGATATTATTATATCATCAAATTTCATAAATTTTAACAATCCGAAAGAGACAGTAAGGACTTTAATTATTCAAAATAATAACTTGAATACAGCAATTTCTGGCTTAAAACCACTTTATACTTTAGGAAATCAATTGATTTACAAATATGTTACAGAGACCAGTTTTTGGGCTGGAAACGAATATCTTTTTATTGACACAAAAGATTTACGAGTCGCTACCTTAGGTACTCGATCAATTGCTTTAAGAGAGCTTTACAATAATTATCTTTATACGGACATTGTACGGTCAGAAAGACCCTATACATATAATCCTGATATAAATGGAAATTATTTAATAACTGCTTTAGACAGAGAAAATCCAAATATAGAAGCGGATTACGCCTGGGTTCATTTTAGTTTACAAATGGACGAATTATTTGGTGAATCTAATGTTCATGTTTATGGCAATTTTAATAATTACGCCATAGACGATAACACTAAGATGTATTATGACAATAACAGTAAATCTTACAAAGTTGCTGTTTTATTAAAACAAGGCTTTTACAATTATAAATATGTTCTGGTTGATAGTAAAAATGGTTTAAATGAGGGCAAGATTAGTGGTAATTTTTACCAGACCGAAAATGATTATAAAGTTTTGGTCTATTATCGTGATCTTGGTGCTCGTTACGACAGAATTATTGGAATTGGGAGTGCAAATTCTGTAAATATCTCTAATTAAACCTGTTATTCATCGATAATTACTCCTCACAGGTCTGTATTTTGTCGTTTGAATCAAATTAATTGCTATTTTTGTCATTCTAATAAAAACAATTTCTATTTTTTTAATAGAATAAGTTAATATTTATGGTGCAACAAGTAACCAGAGGCATAAAGATTTCGGTTGAAACAACCTTTGAAGGGACATTTTATAA
>CAJIBV010000378.1_pt1 | contig 12405 bp, 5 predicted proteins | sample 9199431 | NCBI WGS metagenome assembly CAJIBV01 (sample SAMEA7708314, study PRJEB35096) | sediment metagenome | biome: marine neritic benthic zone biome [ENVO:01000025]; feature: sediment [ENVO:00002007]; material: shallow marine sediment [ENVO:03000034] sea grass bed [ENVO_01000059] ...
ACATCTTCTTTTTTAACTCCCATTTCCGGAAGCGCTTTTTGCATAGAACGTAAAATAACATAATCATCACAACCTGGACACCACCGGACTTCCTGGTCACTCGCAAAATCTTTAAAGGTATATTTTTTAACAGCTGTTTCCATAATTATTTTATTAATTGTTTAAATTTTTCAATTAATTCCGTGTTTCCAAATGGAAGACCTTTTATTTTATTGAATTGTAATAGATTTAATCCATTGTAATTGATGTTTAAAACCTTAGCGAATTGACCATTGTTTAATTCACAAACCACTATTTTTTTAAACCTGCTTAACACTTCTTCGGTGTTTTTAGGCAATGGATTAATGTAATTAAAATGAGCAAATCCAATATTGTCCATACCCTCTTCATTTAATTGCTTAACGGCTGAATGTAATGAGCCGTAAGTTCCTCCCCAACCAACTACCAATAAATCACCTTCATCTGCAAATTCGGCATCCAATTCTGGAATATAGTTTTGAACACGTTTAATTTTTTCTGCTCGAATCTTTACCATATAGTCATGGTTTTCAGGCACATAAGAAACGTTTCCAGTCACTTTGTCCTTTTCTAAACCACCTATTCTGTGCTCTAAATCAGGGGTTCCTGGAATAGCCCAATTACGAGCTAAAGTATCTTTGTGTCTATCATACGGATGCCAGTTGTCGTGATATTCTGAAACTATATTATTCTTAATTTCCGGCATTTCATCAACAGATTGAATTTTCCATGGAGCGGAACCATTTGCAATGTAACCATCAGTTAATAAAATGACAGGTGTCATATGTTCTAAGGCTAACTTAGAAGCTTCGTATGCATAATTAAAACAGTTAGCAGGCGTGCTTGCAGCAACAACAATTACAGGACTTTCACCATTTCTGCCGTATAAGGCTTGCAATAAATCAGATTGTTCTGTTTTAGTTGGTAAACCAGTTGATGGTCCACCACGTTGAACATTAACCACAACTAATGGCAATTCTACCATCATAGCCAACCCTAAAGCCTCACCCTTTAAGGCTAAACCGGGTCCAGAAGTTGTAGTTATAGCTAAATCTCCTGCAAAGGAGGCTCCAATGGCCGAGGAGATTCCGGCTATTTCATCTTCAGCTTGAAAAGCTTTTACCCCAAAGTGCTTGTGTTTAACTAATTCGTGTAATATATCTGTGGCTGGTGTTATAGGATAGGAACCTAAAAATAATTCTAATCCGGATTTTTCACATTGAAATAAAAATCCCCAGGCAGTTGCTGTGTTACCCATAACGATCCTGTAGTTTCCTGGATCCATTTTAGCTGGAGCAATAGAATAGGAATTTGGAATAAGCTCTAAAGTATTAGCATAATTATGTCCTGCCTTTAGCACTTTAGTATTTGCTTCAATTACTTGCGGTTTAGATTTGAATTTTTTATTAAAAAAATCAATAGTATAATCGGTAGAACGATCATACATCCAATAAACCATACCTAAAGCAAACATATTCTTACTTCTGGTAATGCTTTTATTATCCAACCCTTCAACATCTTTTAAAGCCTCTTTTGTTAAAGATGTCATTGCTACTTCAATTACACGATAATTTTCAAGACTGTCGTCCTCTAAAGGATTAGATTCATATTGTGCTTTTTCTAAATTCTTTTTAGTAAATGCATCGGTATCAACAATAATTGTATGACCTGGCTTTACAGAAGGCAAATTGGTTTTTAATCCTGCAGGATTCATTGCGACCAACAAATCTACATTATCACCTGGAGTGCTAATTTCCACACTTCCAATATGAACCTGAAAACCTGATACACCATAAAGACTGCCTTGAGGCGCTCTGATTTCAGCAGGATAGTTAGGAAATGTTGCTACGTCGTTTCCAAACATAGCTGAAGTGTCAGTGAACTGTGTACCGGTAAGTTGCATGCCATCTCCTGAATCTCCTACAAAACGTATTATTACAGCCTCCAGAACCTCGTGTTTAGGATTTTTTATTGTTGAAATCATAGCTTTTATTGTATTATTGAAGATTTCAAAATTATCGAAAGTAAATGTATTTGAGCCAAAATTACTTTCACTTTTTGAAAGCAAACATGATTTTTATCATTTATACACACTGAAAAGTATCATAATTTTACACCTAAATATTAATTAAAACAGAAAACAATGGCTATTATTATAACAGATGAATGCATTAATTGCGACGCATGTATTTCAGAATGCCCAAACAATGCAATTTATGAACCAGATGATGAATGGACATATGCGGATGAAACAGAACTAACAGGAACTTCATCAACTCCAGATGGGAGAGAAGTGGATGCAGATGCTTCTAACGATCCAATTTCAGATGAATTTTATTACATAGTTCCTGATAAATGTACAGAATGCAAAGGCTTCCACGACGAGCCTCAATGTGCAGCTGTTTGTCCTGTAGATTGTTGTGTGCCAGATGAAGATCATGTAGAATCTGAAGATGAATTATTAGCTAAGAAAGCTTGGTTACATGGTGAGTAATTTGAATAAAAAATGTGATTAAGATTTTTTAGTAGCTAATTTGCGAAAAGCACTTACAAATAAACATTTGTAAGTGCTTTTATAATTCTATTAGGTCATAAAATTTTTATATTATTAGCCAGAAATTAGTCCATTTTCTGGTGACAGATGTTACCAAATATCTTCTAAGACCCTTATTATACTGATAAATATCATAGTCTACGACGGTCGTAAGGCATAATTTTACATCAAAATTTAAAAACTTTAGAAGCATTGGCAATTTACGGTTAAAGTTAGATGAGTTAAGCTATAATTTCCACTGCTGTAATCTTAAATATCAATTATGAAAAAAGAGTTTCCAAAACTAATTTGTGATGGCAATGAAGCTGTAGCGAGAATAGCTCATAAGACCAACGAAGTTTGTGCTATTTATCCCATTACACCAGCCTCGCCAATGGGAGAACATGTAGATGAATACAGCGCAAAAAATGAGAAAAATATTTGGGGCAATGTACCCAGAATTGTAGAAATGCAAAGTGAAGGAGGAGCAGCTGGTGCTGTTCACGGATCACTTCAAGGAGGTGCTTTAACAACCACCTTTACAGCGTCTCAGGGATTGTTGTTAATGATACCCAGCATGTATAAAATTGCAGGTGAATTACTGCCATCTGTTATTCATATTGCGGCAAGAACATTAGCAACCCATGCATTGTCAATATTTGGTGATCATTCAGATGTGATGTCAACTCGACAAACAGGGTATTCCATGTTATTTGGAGGAACTGTTCAGGAAGCACATGATTTTGCATTAATATCACAAGTAGCTACTTTAAAATCACGAGTACCTTTCCTGAATGTGTTTGATGGTTTCAGAACTTCACACGAAATCTCTAAAATAGATGGTATTACAGATGATATCATTATAGATATGATGCCAGAAGATAAGATTATGGAGCATAAGAAACGTGCATTGGACTCTGACAATCCTGTTATTAGAGGGACATCTCAAAACCCTGATGTGTTCTTCCAGGCAAGAGAAGCAGCTAATTCTTATCATCAAAAAGTACCTGAAGTTGTTCAGAATACTATGAATGAATTTTACAAGCACACAGGAAGACGTTATAGCTTGTTCTATTATTTTGGACATCCTGAGGCAGAAAAAATAATAGTTGTCATGGGCTCTGGATTAGGCCCAACAATGGAAGCTGTAGACACAATGGTTAAGAATGGAGAAAAAGTGGGTGCAGTTATCGTTAGATTATTCAGACCATTTTCAATAAATCATTTCATAGATTCTTTACCAAAAACAGTTAAAAAAGTTGCTGTATTAGATAGAACAAAGGAGCCAGGTAGTGTTGGAGAACCACTATATTTAGATGTAGTAACGGCCTTCAAGGAGAGTGACAGAGAAATGCCTGAAATTGTTGGTGGACGCTACGGATTATCATCCAAGGAATTTGATCCAGCCATGATAAAAGCTGTATTTGATAATTTAGATAAAAAGGAACCTAAGAATCACTTTACGGTTGGTATTAACGACGACGTAACACATACAAGTCTTGAAATAGGCGGTAGATATAGAACTGCCAAAAACACTTTTAACTGTATGTTCTTTGGGTTAGGTTCTGACGGAACTGTAGGCGCCAATAAAAACTCAATTAAAATTATTGGTGAGACCACTGACAATTATGTGCAAGGTTATTTTGTGTACGACTCCAAAAAGGCTGGAGCGCAAACTGTTTCACATTTACGATTTGGGCCAGACCCAATTTATTCCACTTATCTAATCCATAAAGCTGATTTTGTGGCTTGCCACCAATTTAACTTTATAGAAAAATACGACATTCTTAAACACGCTAAAAAAGGCGGAACATTCTTACTGAATTCTCCTTATGATAAAGATAAGATTTGGGGTAAACTACCTAAATTGATGCAAAAGGAAATCATTGATAATGAGTTGGATTTTTATGTAGTAGACGCTTCTAAAGTTGCTCATGAAGCTAAATTAGGAAAACGTACAAATACTGTATTACAAACTTGTTTCTTTGCTATTTCAGGTGTATTACCTAAAAAGGAAGCTATTCAAAAAATTAAGGACGCAATTGTAAAATCATATTCTCATAAGGGAGAAAAGGTTGTACAAATGAACTTTAATGCGGTCGATAAATCGTTAGAAAATCTACAAAAAGTAGAATATCCTAAACAAGTTACAAGTAATGAGGATTTGAAACCTATGATGACTGGAACCGATGATCCTTTTGTACTAGAAGTTTTAGGAAAGATCTTAGCTGGTAAAGGAGATGAACTTCCAGTAAGCGCTTTCCCTGTAGACGGAACATTCCCAACAGGAACTACACAATACGAGAAAAGAGGGATAGCTGACTTTGTTCCAGTATGGGATGGTGAAGACATCTGTACACAATGTAACAAGTGTGTTGCAATTTGTCCCCATGCAGCTATTAGAGCGAAAGTGGTTTCTAATGAAGAATTAAATAGTAAACCAAATTCATTAAAAGCTGTTCCTGCAAAAGGGAGACCATTTGATAAGGATAATGAATCTTATGTCTTGCAAGTGTCTCCTCAAGATTGTACTGGTTGTGATCTTTGTGTAGCAGTATGTCCAGCGGTGAGTAAGGAAGATCCAGACTTTAAAGCCATCAATATGCATAAAAAACTTGCTGTTGAAGCACAAGAAGATGTAAACTGGGATTATTTCATCAATTTACCTGATTACAACAGAACAGAACTTCAAATAACCAATTTAAAAGGATCTCAATTCCTTGAACCATTATTCGAGTTTTCCGGAGCTTGTTCTGGATGTGGAGAGACACCTTACATTAAGTTGTTAACACAGTTATATGGCGATAGTATTGCAATTGCTAATGCAACTGGATGTTCATCCATTTATGGTGGGAATTTACCAACAACTCCATACAAGAAAAATGAATTTGGAAGAGGTCCTGCCTGGGCAAATTCACTGTTTGAAGATAATGCTGAGTTTGGATTAGGAATGAAATTAGCCTTGACCAAAAAACAGGAAATTGCTACAAGCCTTTTAAAAGGACTGGAAAATGAAGTTGGATCTGAGTTGGTTGAAGCTATTTTAAACAATGAAGAGAAAACAGAAGTTGAAAAAGCAGAAAATTTTGCTAATCTTGATAAACTTAAAGACAAGTTAGCGAAAATTAGCAATCCTGAAGCTAAGAAACTATCTCAATTAACTGAGTACTTACGAAGAAAATCCGTTTGGATTCTTGGTGGTGATGGTTGGGCATATGATATTGGTTATGGAGGTGTCGACCATGTTTTAGCTTCTGGAGAAGACATAAACATTATGGTCATGGACACAGAAGTTTATTCCAATACAGGAGGGCAAACATCAAAAGCTACACCGTTAGGAGCGAGCGCAAAATTCTCTGTGTCTGGTAAAAGAACAAGCAAAAAGAATTTAGCATTGCAAGCAGTTTCATATGAAAATGTTTATGTAGCGCAAATAGCAATTGGCGCGAAGGATATGCAAACACTTAAGGCTATTCAAGAAGCTGAAGCTTATCCTGGACCATCATTGATTATTGCATATTCACATTGTGGTGAGCATGGATATGACCTTAAAGATGGAGCAATTCACCAAGAAATAGCCATTGAAACAGGATATTGGCCATTGTTCAGATTTAATCCTTCTAAGCCAAAAGGCAAGAAGTTTAGATTAGACTCCAAATCTCCTTCTAGACCATTAACAGATTTCTTGTATAAAGAAACACGTTTTACAAGGGTTGTAAAGGAAAATCCTGAATTAGGAGAGGAGTTACATAAACGAGCTCAGGAAGAAGTAGATTCTAACTGGGAAAGATTGGAAATTTATAAAGACATGTAAATGTTTTTATTCATATTTAAGAAGGAAAGCCAGCTGAAAAGCTGGCTTTTATCTTTATAATCTTATAAATAGCTTATTCACCAATAATATGCAATAAACTAAAGTCTTTATTGACAGTCATACAGCTGCTGCCGTTCATTTCTAACTCACTTAAAGAGATTTCTTCATTATCCAGTTGTATTTTTTTTATTTCAAAAGGCAAACCATGCAGCTTTATCTTAAACTTGTTATAACTAGCACTGTATTTACCTTCTTTATGCTGTTGAATTATTAATTCTTTTGACTTACCCCTTAGCTTAAATGTTCTTAGGCTATATCTCCCCTTGGTATAATCGTAACCATCATGTGCATCATCATAGAATTTTGAAACTTCCTTGCCCTCTTTGTAATAGACATCTAAAATAGCTTTATCAATTTCTTTTTCTCCAACGTACTGCTGAACGGGATATTTTGGAATGATTGCTCCTTCTTTAACAAAAACCGGCATGCTGTCCAGGTCAGCATCGACCCAAACTTCCTTGCCCCCTTTGACCACTTCATCTTTTCCAAAATCATACCACTTACCAAAAGGAAAATACATACGCCTCCCTTTTGAATTAGCTTCAGTAATTGGACAGACTAAGATTTTATCACCATAGATAAATTCGTCTGTTCTATAATGCGTATGAACATCGTCCTGATCGTAAAGCACCAATGATTTAATTAGAGGCGTTCCATCCTTAATATATTCCCAGAATGCTGTGTATAAATAAGGTAATAGCTGGTAACGGATCTCTATAAATTTCTTGACAATATTTGTTACCTCATCATCAAATGACCAAGGTTCCTGGTCACCATGATCACCGGAAGAATGCACACGGCAAAACGGATGAAATACACCCAGCTGAATCCAACGAGCAAATAATTCACCTTGTGGCTGTTCTGCAAATCCACCAATATCACTTCCTACAAATGAAAATCCTGACATAGCTAAACTCTGTGCTTGAATATTTGCAACGGTCAAATGCTCCCAAGTCGCAACGTTGTCTCCTGTCCAGGTAGATGTATATCGTTGAGTGCCTGAATAGGCAGCTCGAGTAATAACAAAAGGCCTTTTTGGATAAGAAAACTTTTTTAAACCATGATAAGTTGCTCTTGCCATTTGCATACCATAAACATTGTGAGCTTTTCTATGACTGCAAGGGTTTCCATCGTAATCATGTCTCACATCGTCAGGAAAGGTCTTATTAGGAACCTCCATAACAGCAGGTTCATTCATATCATTCCAAACGCCTTTAATTCCAATATCTTCAATTAATTCTTTGAATAAACCAGACCACCAATCTCTTACCTCCGGTTTTGTATAATCGGGAAAATAGCATTCACCAGGCCAAACCTTGCCTTTCATATATGGTCCATCTGCACGTTTACAGAAATAATCTTTTTCTAACCCTTCTTTAAAAACATTGTACTCTTTATCCACTTTGATTCCAGGATCGATAATAGCAACTGTTTTAAAGCCATCGTCTGCTAATTCCTTAACCATTCTTTTAGGATCAGGAAAATAGTCCTTGTTCCAGGTAAAACAACGAAAACCATCCATATAATCAATATCTAAATAAATGGCATCACATGGAATTTTTAATTCCCTAAACTTTGAGGTTATTTCCTTAACTTTTTCCTCAGGATAATAGCTCCACTTGCATTGATGGAAACCCAATGTCCATAGTGGAGGCATTTGATGTGGTTTCCCTGTTAGATCAGTATAATTTGCAACGACGTCCTCCATTTTTGGACCATATATAAAATAGTAATTCATTTCACCACCCTGGGCCCAAAAACTCGTTACATTTCGTCGTTCATGCGCAAAGTCAAAAAATGATCGAAATGTATTGTCAAAAAAGATGCCATAAGCCTTTTCATGGTGAAGTCCGGTATAAAAAGGAATAGCCTTATAAAGCGGATCTGTATCTCTACCATAAGCATAAGAATCTGTCACCCAATTTTCATAACGTTTTCCTTTTAAGTTTAAGTTTTCAGGCTTATCTCCTAAGCCGTAAAAACTTTCCCCATCATGAGAGATCTTACTCATTTTTACGACATCACCACCAAATTCATAACTTTCTTCCCAGTGAAATCCTGCCTCATCCTGACTTAGAAGTGTATCATCCTCAGCATCATAAAGAGCCACACCTAAGTTTTCTTTATACACATGACAAATTAATTTGCGGGTTGTAATAATAAAGCGCTCCTTATCTTCGGTAATTTCTAATTTATTATAACCGGTACTCGCATATTTGGTAATTGCATAGGAAAAATCCTTTTCAAAAATACCAGTTGTGGAATATCTAAACCTTAAAACACTGTCTCTAACTACAGTAAGTTGTAATACCACACCATTCTCTGTTGAGAAGTTCAACGTGTCCACATCCTTTTTAAAGCTTATTATTTTGGAAGGGAATAAATTCCCTTTATATTCTAATTCTGTATTTATAATCATACAACCTTCATTTTTCGCACGTAAAAAAAAGAATAAGTTTAGACATATAAAACATTAAGCGAAAACTTTTTAATTGTTTTATGAATTATATTGTTTTCGAACTGTTATTTTACGAATTGATAAAAAAATAGCTTATTTTGATGTTTTCTGGTACTTAAAAACAACCATTCCGAGAGGAGGAATTGTAATTTCTAAAGAGTGCTCTCTATATTGACAATCAATTTTTTCGGCACTCATAATCTTATTTTTGTATTTTCCAGAGCCTCCAAATTTTTTCAGGTCGCTATTGAATATTTCTTTTAACTTTCCCGGTTTAGGTAAACCGATTCGATAAGACTCTCTTGGAACAGGAGTCATATTACAAGCAATAACCAGATTATCCTTTTCTTTATCCCCCTTTCTAATAAATATTAAAGTTGAATTTTGGAAATCATTATACTCTATCCATTCAAATCCTTCAGCGCTGAATTGTTTTTCATGTAAAGCAGGCTCCTTACGATACAATTTATTAAGGTCTTTTATTGTTTCTTGAATACCTTTATGATAATCGTATTGCAATAAATGCCAGTCTAAGCTTTGCTGAAAATTCCATTCCGAACTTTGTCCAAATTCTGCTCCCTGGAATAGCAATTTGGTCCCAGGGTGAGTGAACATATAGCTGTATAAAAGGCGCAGGTTTGCGAATCGTTGCCACTCGTCTCCAGGCATTCTTCCTAAAATAGATTGTTTGCCATATACAACTTCATCATGAGATAAAGGCAACATGAAATTTTCTGTAAAGGCATAAGCCAAACTAAACGTAATGTCGTTTTGATGGTGCTGCCTGTAAATGGGTTCTTTAGCAAAATATAGTAAAGTATCATGCATCCATCCCATCATCCATTTCATTCCAAAACCTAAGCCTCCTAAAAAAGTTGGTTTAGAGACCATTGGAAATGCAGTGGATTCCTCAGCTATGGTTTGTACATCAGGAAAACTGCCATAAACAGCTTCATTCATTTCTTTTAAAAAGGCTACCGCTTCAAGATTTTCTCTTCCGCCATAGATGTTAGGCTCCCATTCTCCTTCTTCACGGGAGTAATCCAGAAATAACATCGATGCTACCGCATCCACCCTTAAACCATCCGCGTGATATTGATCCATCCAAAATAAGGCATTGCTAATTAAAAATGATTTCACCTCATTTCTACCATAGTTGAAGATCAAGCTCTTCCAGTCCTGGTGATATCCTTTTCTTTTGTCTGGATGTTCATATAGGTGAGACCCATCAAAAAATCCTAAACCGTGTGCATCTTCAGGAAAATGAGAAGGCACCCAATCCAGAATAATTCCTATATCATTCTGATGTAATTTATCTACTAATAATTTAAATTCTTCAGGATAGCCGAAACGAGAAGTTGGTGCAAAATAGCCGGTTAACTGATAGCCCCAGCTTGGATCGTATGGATATTCCATTACAGGCATTAGTTCGACATGTGTAAAATTCATTTCTTTCACATAGTTCACTAATTCATCGGCTAATTCGACATAGGATAAGTATCTGCCCTCTTCAACATGTTTTTTCCATGAGCCTAAATGCACTTCGTAAACGGAGAATGGTGCGTTAATAGCATTATGTTTTTTACGTTTTTTAAGCCAGTTCTTGTCTCCCCATTTATAATTGTCCTCCCAAACTATTGACGCTGTATTTGGTGGATGTTCGCATCTTCTTGCATAAGGATCAGCCTTTTCTGTTTTTATGTCGTTGTTATGGCTTTGAATTTTATATTTATAAGTACTTCCTTGTGTAACATCAGGTATGAAGCCTTCCCAAATTCCGCTTTCGTCCCAACGAACAAATAATTTATGCTCACCTTCAATCCAATAATTAAAATCACCAATTACGGAAACCTGTTTTGCACTTGGAGCCCAAACAGCAAAATAAGTTCCCTTAACACCATCAACTGTAGTGATGTGAGAACCAAATTTCTCATATAATCTATAGTGTTTTCCAGCCTTAAAAAGATTGATATCAAAGTCCGTGAATAGACTATGAACGATTACTTCTGTCATAATTTTAATTATTAATAATGTTAGATATTCCTTTTAAGGGAATAACCGCCCAACGTGGGCGTGAATTAAGTTCGTAACCTAATTCGTAAATAGCCTTTTCCAATAGCGAATATTTTAAAAGGAATATTCGTTCCTGATTGTAGCCAATGTTAATGTTTGCTTCCTGGATCTCTTCTATATATGTTCCTAAAAATACTCCTATAAAATATTTATATAAAATTTCACTGGCTTCGAACAATTCCTCCTGGGAGTACTTGTATTCCTTCAAATTATTAAATACAGTTGCATAAATTGCATAATGAAAAGACCTGAATAATCCGGCAACATCTTTTAGAGGAGGCTGTTTTACTTTGCGATCACGTATGGTGCTTTCGGGCTCTCCTTCGAAATCCAGAATATAGAAATCATCACCTTTAACTAAAACCTGACCTAAATGGTAATCCCCATGAACACGCAAGCGTTCTCCTTTTAATTTGGTCCAGTCAAAATTTACAAATCGTTTTCTAATAATATTCTTTTTCTCTAAAAATTCATTAGCAAGTTCCAGAGCCAATCCATCTAACTTGTGTAAATTATTCTCTACGGTATTGAGCCTGTTTTGAAACTGATAGAGTAATCTGTTCTTTAACCAAACAGTATAGTCTCCATTAAATCGAGTAGGAGTAAAAGCAGTGTCTTCAAACTCGGAACCCAGAGCAATATGCATCTCTGCAGTTCGTTTTGCCAACTTCTGGATTTTGGTAAAGACATTTAAACCAACCCAATCTATTATTTGAGGAGGCACATCTCTTATATCTAATCGTTGGTAATCTTGAGTTTTTGGAAGCCTGTTTATATGAATATTTTTGTGCTCCAGATTTAAAAACACGCTATGTAACTCTTTAAGCATATAATCCCAGGCATCTCCTTCATTTTCTACCATTTCCTGCATTAATGCAATCGTAATATTTGTATCTTCCAGATCTTTAATCTGTACACTTCCCAGATAGGCAGGCGTATTTTTAAAATCTTTCTTTTCAGATAGAAAACGGCTCATTTCATAATCCGGATTTCTATCGGCATATATACGTCTGAAAAACTTAAGGACATATTTTTCATTGTAGACTATAGAAGTATTGCTTTGCTCTAAACCCATGAATCTGGACGATTCGTATTCGCAATTATCAAACAATAGGCTTTTATGATATTGAACTCGTGTTCTATCGTTCGGGATTGCGGTTAGTATACGTTCAAAAACTACTTTTCTAAATGCCTCGAGATTAATGGCGTCTATGATGAACCCTTCCTGGCCTTTAATACTAATCGGTAAAATTCGATCATCCTTAGCAAAACTTTCATCAGACACAAAAGCTATAGGTAAAAAATAATGTTGATAGAAAGCTTCTACGAAATTTACTTCCAGAATGAGACCATAATAAACCTCTTCATGCTGCTGAATTCTGAAATATTCCGCAAGTTCAATATATTTTAATTTACTTGCCTTTCCACCATACCACCTTTGTTTTATGA
>CAJIBV010000410.1_pt1 | contig 12303 bp, 6 predicted proteins | sample 9199431 | NCBI WGS metagenome assembly CAJIBV01 (sample SAMEA7708314, study PRJEB35096) | sediment metagenome | biome: marine neritic benthic zone biome [ENVO:01000025]; feature: sediment [ENVO:00002007]; material: shallow marine sediment [ENVO:03000034] sea grass bed [ENVO_01000059] ...
CCCAACGAGGAGTATTGGGGAATGGTTGATATTGAAAGAAACAAGAAGCTTACTTACAATGTGATAAAAGATAAATTTCAAGATTAGATCTTAAATGGCATCAACATATTCCATACAAACCGTCTGTAATAAAAATGTATAACTCTTAAAGAAACTTTTATGAAATTCTGTAGGTACTCAATATCAGTTGTTTAAGATTTATCATTTAGACATGTATGGTATTTGTATAGGTGCTTTTTTGTGATATTTCCTTATCAAATACTAACTTGAAAATCTATTCAATTATCAAAAAATCAATAAACGACAAACTAAATCAAATAATATGAGAAATAACATTTTAAGAATAATTCTATTCTTTATTACAATTTCCGTTTTTGCTCAATCAAATAAGGTTGAAATTGTGAAGAATGCAGATGGGACAAAACTCGTAGTTGACGGAAAAGATTTTATGATTAATGGTATAAACTGGGATTATGTTCCTATAGGGACTGATGTAACCAATGCCAATTTTTACGAAAAACCTGATGACATCATAAAGGCAGGACTGGATATTGAAATGAGTCTTTTGCAGAACATGAACGTCAATGTTGTAAGGCAATATGTTGGCGTGCCTCCAAAATGGGTAACTTATATTTACGAAAAATATGGTATTTATACACTTTTGAATCACTCATTTGGACGCTATGGACTAACATTAGATGGTGTTTGGACTCCTGTTACAATTTACTCAGATGAAAAAACACAAGAACAACTAGTATCTGATATGATCAATTTAGTCAAAGATTATAAAGATGTACCAGGGATTTTGATGTACATGATGGGTAATGAAAATAATTATGGATTATTTTGGCAAGGAGCAGAAACAGAAGATTTCCCTGAAGGCGAAGAACAAATTAATGCAATTGGTGAAAATCGAGGTAGACCAATGTACAAACTAATGAATGAGGTAGCTGTAAAAATGAAAGAAATGGACCCCAACCATCCAGTTGCTATTTGTAATGGTGATGTATTATTTATTGACATTATTGCAGAAGAATGTAAAGATATTGATGTGTATGGTGCAAATACCTATAGAGGTGAATCTTTTGGAGATTTCTTTCAGGTAGTTAAAGATAAGCTAGATATCCCACTTATGTTTACGGAATTTGGTGCTGATGCTTACAACGCACTTGAGGATAAAGAAGACCAATTCTGGCAAGCGCATTATAACTTGTTAAACTGGAAAGAAATTTATGAAAATGCTGCAGGTTTAGGAAAAGTTGGAAACTCTATTGGAGGTTTTACATTTCAATTTAGCGATGGCTGGTGGAAATTAGGTTTTGATAAAAGGCAAGATGCTGATACGCATCAAACAGGAGCTTCTTGGAGTAATGGCGGATATTATCACGATACCAAAAATGGTTCTAATAATATGAACGAAGAGTGGTTTGGGATTTGCGCCAAAGGACCAACAAGTGAAAGAGGTCTTTACGATTTGTATCCTCGTGCTTCTTACTATACCTTAAAAGATGCGCACGCTTTAAATCCTTATCAAGAGGGTATTGATTTAGACTTTGTTCAAAACTATTTTAAGAATATCAATATTACTGAAGCCGTGCTAAAAGCTCGCGGAGATAAGGCTGCTTTAGTAGGTACTGAAACTGCTAAACTTCGTTTAAGCAACTTGAGAGCTGAATTTACAACTTATAATACCGGAGGTACTCTCCTAACAACTCCTGATAGTCCAGATCCTGATGAAGACGTATTTCCAAATCAATTAGGTTTTGATCATATGCAATCTTTCTTTATTGGGATAGAAGGGAATCCGGCACCAAACATGCGTGCAAATTTCAATGTTAATATTCTTGGGGACGTTGCAGAAAACCCTATTGATGAAATTTTTTATGAAAATAGAGGCCGTACTGTATCATTGAACAGTCTGGATGGGCCTATTCCAATTACCGATCTGGATCGTGTTCAACTATATAATGCAGAGTTCGAATGGAAAACCAAGACTTTTGATGTAAAAGGGTTTTATAGAACTGGTCATAACCATTGGGGATATGACGGAGATTTCTTTGGATTATATCCTGAAGCCAACTATGGTCCGAACCTCGACATTTATAATGGGGTAATTTCCGGTTTTGAAATTAAAGGTAAAGATGTCCTCAAAGGTTTAGATATAGCTTTTGGACCTCAATTATGGTGGGGAGCAAACCCGGCATTATTACTTAAATATAGTACAAAGTTGGATCATTATCATATAACGGGAGTTTTCCATGAAGATGTAGATGATCTGGCAGAAGTTGTTACATCGAACGCGATTCCCATGCCAAGAACTCGTAGAGCAACACTTCATATTGAAAGGGAAATTGGCCCTGTTGGTATAGAAGTTGGCGGTATCTGGGGTGGTGAACCTTTGAATGGAAGAGAATTCCAAATTGCAGAGGATAATCCTAGTTATGATCCTAACAATCCTAATTCTGAAAAGTACATTATTTATAATGACAAAATCAATTCAGACGACAATTGGGGAGCGAAAGCAAAAATAACGGTTCAAGCAGGAAAATTCAACTGGTATGCACAAGGCTCCATGCAAGGATTGGTAGCTGGTGGTGGTTACGATCAAACTAGAACATTTACAGGTTGGAAACTAAAAGATACAGGTAGTGGCAACCAGACAAATTTCCTTACTGGTTTTGCATTCAATACTGGAAAGTTTCAAATTGCACCAAACTTTATGTGGCAGAAGCCAATTGTAGATGCTATGCCTAATGATGTTCAGGCACCGGGACGGTTGAGAAATATATTTGACGATCCGTTTGCTGTAAGAGCGAACAGAGAAACAACAGCAGGTGAAATATTATTGACCTATGACCCTACTCCAGGTACCTGGTATTATGAGTGGGATAACGATGCCGCTGAAAATGCAAAATTTGCTATGAATCTGGGCTTTGTATTTCGTCACCATCCTACGGCACAGGATGCAGCCATTGGATTTTTAAGCAATCGTACATTATTTGCATTTCCTAATTCTGCACCTGCCGAAGACTTATGGGAAGTTCATTCTCGTATCGTATCTAAAGTTAATCCAGAGCTTGGTTTAATTGCAAACCTATACGCAGGTAATGGGCAAGCCAAGGGTAGTGACGATCGATTGATCACACGTATTGGAGGAGATATTAGATTACTGTACAAAAAAGTAAAATTAGTACATTCATTTAAAATAGATGATTGGGGACCTTTTGATTACCATCGTGACTTTAACTTGACTTATCCCGTTCAGTTGATGCTGGATATTTCAACAACTGTAGGCAAACCTGGTTGGTTCATTTTACCAAATACCAGAATGGGAATACGAGGGACCTGGCGTTCTTTGGACCAATTCTCGCCAAGATACAGTCCGAACGAAGCACTGGAATTTGCTGACGCACCAATCATAAGTCCGGTTGGATTTGAAAACGGGAATGAATGGGAAATTAGAACATACGTGCATATCAATATTGGAAAATAAAAATTTAGAAAAATGAAAAACATAAAGTATATATATTTAAAATTATTCCTTCTTTCAGGTTTTATTTTTACAATAACTGTAAGTTGTGAAAGAGATTTATCAGATGAGGTTGAATTTGCAACATTCTCCTCTTTTCCTGAAGTGTTTATCGACGGATTTAGTGGTGGATTAAGTTATGATCCATTTGGAGATTCCAAACTGGACGCCTTCTCTGTAGACGACGAAGTAAAATATTCCGGAACTGCATCAATGAGGTTTGATGTCCCTAGTTTTGGTGATCCTTCCGGAGCATATGCAGGAGCTACTTTTCGTGATGCAATTGGACGTGATCTAACCGATTATGATGCACTGACATTTTGGGTAAAAGGCTCTCAGGCAGCCACATTAAATGAAGTCGGTTTTGGTAATGATTTCGAGGAAAACAAATTCGTGGTTACCATGAATAATGTTCCCATAACTACCTTCTGGCAGAAAATTATAATTCCCATTCCGGATCCCTCTAAATTGGACGGAGAAAAAGGGATGTTCTGGTACGCTGAAGGACCAGAAAATGGAGTTGGTTATACATTTTGGGTTGATAATTTGCAGTATGAAAAACTAGGAAATATAGCTCAACCAAGACCAGCTATTTTAGATGGAATGGATATTATCGAACCAACTTTTATAGGTAATATGTATTCAATTACCGGTACACAAACTTTTAACCTGGGCTCAGGATTTAATCAAACCGTTTCTGCTGCACCTTCTTATTTCACATATAGTTCTACAAACCCTGAAGTGGCAAGAGTTAATGAGCAGGGTGTCGTTACTATTTTGGATACCGGTACAGCTACTGTCACTGCAATTTTAGATGGTGTTTTAGCTGAAGGGTCTATAACTTTTGAATCACAAGGAGAATTTAATGCAGCGCCAACACCTCCGGAAAGAAATCCTGGTGATGTTATTTCTATATTCAGCGATGCTTATAACAATGTTGACGTAGACTACTATAATGGATTTTTTGCACCCTATCAGACAACTCAAGGTGGAGCGCCTCCTGTAAACGTTGGTGGTGGCCAGGTGATTAATTATACCGACTTGAATTTTGTAGGTATAGGAACATTCCTGGATGTACCAACTGTAAATGCAACAGATATGGCATTTATACATGTGGATATCTATGTTAATGAACCTTTAGATTCTGGAGATTTTATTAGATTTCAATTAATTAATGATGTAGGAAACAATGAAACTTCAGGGTCAGTCACCTTTGATGATGCCTCGTTGGTTCAAGATAATTGGGCAAGTTTCGATATCCCTTTATCAGATTTTAGTGGATTAAGCAATAGATCTCAGTTGGGTCTGATATTCTTTGTTTCAGATGCTACAGTTTCAAATATATTCGTAGACAACATTTACTATTACAGATAATAAGCTATGATAAAGTAAAATTCAAAAAAGTAATAACATGAATAAAACAAATAAATTAAAAATTAGAAAAAAAGCGATGAGAACTAAGTATGTTATTTTAGCTATGTCGTTTATTATTTTAATTATATCGTCTTTAATTGTATCCGGTTGTTCCACTGATGAGTCTCAAACTGTAGCTCAGTTTACAGAAATAGTCATGCAAGATGAGTTCGATGTAGATGGGGCGCCAAATCCTGATATTTGGGGTTATGATATAGGTACCGGATTTAACGGATGGGGCAATAACGAATTGCAATACTATACAGATCGCCCGGAAAATATAGTTGTACAAAATGGTGTTTTAATTTTTACAGCAAGGGAAGAATCCTTTGAGGGTTCTAATTATACCTCTGCAAGAATTTTAACCAAAGGGAAGTTTGAACGGAAGTATGGGCGTTTCGAAGCCCGGATAAGGCTGCCTAATGGTAAAGGCCTATGGCCCGCATTTTGGATGTTAGGATCAGATATTGATACAAATCCTTGGCCGGCCTGTGGTGAAATCGACATTATGGAAAATGCGGGATCTAAACCAACAATTATAAGCGGAGCTGTTCACGGCCCAGGCTATTTTGGAGATTCACCTATTTTGAAGGAATTTGATCTGGAGAACGATCGTGTAGATACAGGATTTCACATATATGGTATTGAATGGGGTCCGCAATACATAAACTATTATGTAGATGACGTATTATATAACCAAATTACCCCGGAAGACGTCACGGGAGAATGGGTATTTGATAATGGCCCCTTCTTTATTTTGTTGAATGTCGCAGTAGGAGGTTTATTTGACGGCCCACCTAATGAGGAAACAATTTTTCCTCAAACCATGTTAGTGGATTACGTTAGAGTATATAAAGACAAGTTTGAAAATAATTAATAATTAAAAAATTATGAAAAAATTACTAAAAAAAGCTAAGCAAATTGCAATTTTGATCTTGGCGATTTCATTAACCGGATGTTCGAACGACGATGTTGAATTACCAAAAGTTATTGCAGGCTTTACATATACTGTAAATATTGATACAGGTACTGTAACTTTCATTAATATCTCTGAGAATTCAAGAACTTATTCCTGGGATTTTGGAGATGGCACTAATTCAGTGGAAATTAACCCCATTAAGACTTATGCAAACGGTACTTATACTGTAATTTTAGAAGCATCGAATCCTGCTGGAGCTTCTAATACGTTTGAAGATGAGATAACTATCTTAATTCCTGAGATTGCGACTCTGCCAATTTCCTTTGATGGGGAAAATACAAATTATAACGCTGAAACCTTTGGAGGCGCATCTTTTGCAATAGTTGATAATCCGGATCCTTCAGGAAGTAATACAAGTACTTCTAAAGTAGGTGCGGTTACAAACATAGGAGCTGCATTTGAAGGGTTTTATTTTGATCTGGGTTCACCTATAGATTTGACGGCCCTGGGAAGTATTTCCATGAATTTTTGGTCAGATACTCCTGTAAATGTTCTACTGAAACTGGAAGAGGGGTCAGCAGGACCAACAGAAGCAACGGCAGGCCATACTGGAACTGGTTGGGAAACAATATATTTTACTTTTGATTCTACTGCAAATTATTCAAGATTTACCATGTTTGTAGATGGCCCTGGCACAACAGCTGGTACATTCTATTTAGATGATATCATGCAAATTAATACTGACGATATTCCATGTCCCGAAACTGACCTGGAATTACCGATAGATTTTGATTGTAATGGTATAGCTTATGCAGACAAAATTGAAGGCAATGTTTCTTTTGAAGTAGTAGATAATCCTGAATTATCCGGAATTAATTCTGAAGATACCAAAGTAGGACAGATAACAAATACTGGAGAGAATTGGGAGAATGCGTTCTTTAATTTAGATACTGCTGTAGATTTTTCTGTGGAAAAAGGGATAAGCTTGAAATTGTTTTCTGATCAGGCTCTGCCAATTAAATTGAAGTTTGAAGATGGTACAGAAGCGCCCGTAGAAGCAGACGTTGATCATGGTGGAACAGGATGGGAAGAGTTATTATTTAACTATACGTCGTCTGCATCATACAATGATATGATACTGTTTGTTGATGGTCCTGGAACTGCTGCAGGAACATTTTATGTTGATGATATTAAGCAAGTGACTGGAGAATCTTGTGAGGCCGAGACAATGCAATCTCTTGGCGGAGCAGATCTTAACTTAACGTTTATGTCAGACCCAAGTGCAAGCATTATTGAAGACGGTGGTGCTTTTGAATGGGTAGACAATCCGGATTTTGGCAATGATGTGAATGAGTCTTGTAAAGTTGGAAAGATCACAAAATTGGGGAATAATCCTTGGGATAATAACCAAATAGATCTTGACGCGAAATTAGACTTTAATGCCAATGAAGGATTAAAAATAAAAGTGTGGTCGTCGCTTGCAAATACCGAAGTTAGAATAAAGTTAGAAGAAATTGGAAATCCTGGGAATAATGTTGAGCAATTCTTGACAACTTCTGTAACAAGTGCCTGGGAAGAGTTAACATTCCCATTCACAAGCGCAGACAGTGACAAGTTCAATAAGATCGTGATTTTCTTCGATCTGAATGCCAATAATACCGACACTTATTATTTTGATGATCTTATGGTGTATGGTACCGGCTCTGGAGGTGGTGGTGGTGGAACCTTCGATGACGGCCTTCTAACAAATGGTGATTTTGAAACAGGTGTGGCAGCCCCTGATTGGTACGGAAATGCAGCCAATGTTGTTGAGCAAGGTGAAAACTTTGTCAATGAAGCGAATATTATGACGGTAGTTAATCCATGGGAAGTTAATTTGAGTCAAGCAGTTGCCTTAGAAGCTGATAAAACATATGAGTTTTCTTTTGTAGCTTATACAGATGACACTACAGGTTCTAGAAGCATGATTGCTGGAATAGGCGAAGCAGCTGACAATTTTGATTCTGTTACAGAAACACCTGTACTGACTTCTACTGCACAGACATTTACATATCAATTGACAGTTAATTACAATGATTTTGCAAACAGTCGTGTATTATTTGATATGGGTGCAGAAACAGGTTTTGTGTTCATTGACGATGTTTCCTTATTCTGTCTTGATTGTGACAGCGGCGGAGGTGGCGGTGGTGGCACAGGTGACAACCTGGCTGCAAACGGCGATTTTGAAACTGGAGACGAAACCGGTTGGTTGTTATTCCAAAACGGAGGTTCTGTCACAATAGATAATTCTGTAAATAATGGCGGTTCATGGTCGGGTAAACTTGTTGTTACCGACTCTGGAGGGAATCCTGCATTTAAGCAGGAAAGAATAGGCTCTGGTACAGTAGCTGCAGGTGATACGGTTCAAATTACATTTGATTATATAGGATCCATTTCTCAACCTGGTGCAGTAGTTAATGTACTTCTTTTCGGAGAAGGCGCAGGAGGTGCTGTTCCATTTACACATGTGTTTAATCCTGGGCCTGCTCCAAGTGGTTCCTGGACGCCTTTTACAGGTACTTTTACAATACCTGGCGGAACAGATGTTTCAGAAGGGATTTCATTCCTTATTGAGACGGTATGTGGAGCTGTTACTGGTTGTGGTGTAACGATGAACATTGACAATGTTGTTGTTACCCTTAATCCATAATTAAATAATATATCTAACTAACAGCGTTGATAGCTCTTCGCTGTTAGTTAGTTCTTATAGTGAGATAAAATAAATAATTCTGAATATGAAATGGTTTAACTATTATCTATATTTTTTTATCTTTTCGGTCATGTTAAGCTGTACTGAAAAACAAAATGAATTAACAGTTGAGGTTTATGAAACTTCAGCTGATGGAAATAAGCTTAGTAAAATATCTGATTTTCCCTCATCAAATGATGAAATCAGTATAAATCTGTTACCTGAAGAAAAATTTCAGAGTATAACAGGATTTGGTGGTCCCTTTACCGAGTCTTCAGCTTATTTATTAAATAAGTTAGGTAAGGAAAATCGCAAAAAAATAATTGATGCTTATTTCGGAAATGACGGTGCGAAATATTCATTAACACGAACTCATATGAACTCATGTGATTTCTCGGTAAGTAATTATTCCTATGCTCCCATTGAAGGCGATAAACAATTAGAGAATTTTTCGATAGAAGAAGATCTCGATGATATTATTCCCATGATAAAAGAAGCAATGATCGTGTCTAAAGATGGCTTTAAAATTATAACTTCACCATGGACAGCTCCTCCGTGGATGAAAGACAATAAAAGTTGGGTAGGTGGAAAACTACTTCCGGAATATTATGATACCTGGGCATTATTCTTTTCAAAATATGTAGATGCCTATAAAACAGAAGGTATTGATATTTGGGGGTTCACGGTAGAAAATGAACCTTTGGGAAATGGCAATAATTGGGAAAGCATGCATTTTACTGCTGAGGAAATGAATGATTTTGTAATGAATCATTTAGGACCTAAACTGGAAGCAGATGGTAAAGGAGATCTCAAAATATTGGGATACGACCAAAATCGTGATCACTTAAAAGACTGGGTAGATGCAATGTTTAAAAATGAAGAAACTTCCAAATATTTCGATGGCACAGCAATTCATTGGTATGCCAGTACTTACGACTGGATGCCTGAAACTTTGCAATATGCTCATGAAAAAGCACCAAACAAATATTTAATTCAATCTGAAGCATGTGTCGATGCTGAAGTTCCCAAATGGCGAGATGACAAATGGTACTGGGAAAAGGAAGCAACAGATTGGGGTTGGGACTGGGCTCCGGAAGATCAAAAATATTTACACCCTAAATATTCTCCTGTATATCGTTATGCCAGAGATATCATTGGCTGTCTCAATAATTGGGTAGATGGCTGGGTAGATTGGAATATGGTTTTAGACAAACAAGGAGGCCCAAATTGGTTTAAAAACTGGTGCGTTGCCCCAGTGATCGTAGATCCTCAAAACGATGAGGTTTATTTCACTCCTATTTACTATACACTGTCTCATTTTAGTAAATATATCAGACCTGAAGCAAAGAGAATAGGATTTGAGAGTTCTGATGAGAATCTAATGGTTACGGCAGCTCAAAACCCAGATGGTTCTATAGCCGTAGTGATTCTGAATCAGGAGGCAGTAGCTAAGAACTTTAACCTGTCTTTAAACGAAAGTGCAATTGATATCAAAATTAGTGGCCAGGCGATACAAACAATCATTATCCCTAAATCGTAAGCTAATAATTAACTAACTAAAATCTAAACATATGTCACATTACAAAACAGCCGCAAAAGATAAAGTACCAATTGGTCAAAAAGCAGCTTTTGGTGCAGGTCACTTTGTACTAAATTTATTGCCTGGAGCCTTAGGATTCTTCATGTTCTTTTTGCTTACGGCTTTTGGAATGGATCCTTTTTTAGCGGGATTATTGGGAGGTCTCCCAAGAATATTCGATGCTATTTCAGACCCAATAATGGGTTTTATTTCCGACAATACGAAATCTAAATGGGGACGTAGAAGACCTTACATTTTTATAGGAGCTATTGCCAGTGGAATATTATTTGCCGCCTTATGGCAATTGGATGCTGAAAATGGACAAATCTATAACTTTTGGTATTTTCTCATTTTATCATTGATATTTCTAATTGGTAATACCATGTATGCCACACCATTGGTTGGTCTGGGTTATGAAATGACTTCAGATTATAACGAACGTACCAGATTAATGGCGTTCGCAAATACCATGGGCCAAATTGCCTGGATGATCGTTCCTTGGTTCTGGGTAATTATTGCTGACCCGGATTTATTTTCGGATCAGGCTGTTGGAGTGCGAACAATGTCAACAGTAGTTGCTGCTTTCTGTATCGTTTTAGGGGTATTACCTGCTCTTTTCTGCAAAGGTATCGATTCCTCTCATATGGAAAACAGAAAAGAACTTTCCTTTAAATCAATGGCGTCTAACTTAAAAGACTTGTTCAAGGGTATTGTTCAGGTTTCTAAAAACAAACCGTTTATGAAACTTTGCGGAGCTACGTTCTTGGTTTTTAACGGCTTTCAAATGGTAGCTGCGTTTAGTTTTTACATTATTGTTTTTTATATGTATAATGGTGACTATGGTGGTGCAGGGACATGGCCGGCCTGGTTTTCTACCATTACAGCTGTTTTAACCGCATTTATAGTAATTCCAATAATTTCCTGGATGTCTAACAAATGGGGTAAGCGAAAAGCATTTATTATTTCAACTGTATTTTCAATTATAGGATATATATTAAAATGGTGGGGATTTGATAATGGACTAAATGAAAGATTTAATGAAACTGGATTTGGACAGGCACTTAATAATGGAGTAGGGTCTGTTTTTGAGTTTTTAAACCCATATCTTGAAAGTATTGGCATGTCATGGTTTAACATTGACACAAGCCAAGGAGCACCCTGGCTAATTTTCCTTCCATTACCTCTGATGGCCTTTGGACTTGGAGGATTATTTACGTTGATGATGAGTATGACAGCAGATGTTTGTGATCTGGATGAACTGGAAAACGGAATGCCCAGAAAAGAAGGTACATTCGGAGCCATTTATTGGTGGATGGTAAAACTGGGTCAGGCATTAGCATTGGTTCTTGGAGGTTTAGTATTAAAATTGGTAGGCTTTGTTTCTGATGCACCTACACAAACCATGGAAACGATGACCAATTTAAGGATCGCCGATGCTGTGATTCCAGCTGTAACTGCGGGATTAGCCATTTTGGTAATGTTAAAATATAGCCTTAGTGAAGAAAGAGCTAGGAATATTAAAAAGGAATTAGTTGAACGAAGAGGAGAACTTTAATAGTATTAATAAATAAAAAATAATGGGAGGATATAGAGAAGGACATCATTTTTCACTGAAAGGAATAGACCTGAGCGAACATTCAGGAGTAGACTTTAGCAAATATTCCTTAAAGGAATTGGCTGAATTGTGGAGAAAAACATTAAAGAGTGGTATGCACGGTTTATGTTTTAGTCTTTACGAAGATGGCCAACAACCAGGGGATATTATAACAGAAGAGCAGGTTAGAAGACGAATGAAAATTATTCAACCATACACAAAATGGATTCGTTCGTTCTCTTGTACAGATGGTAATGAATTTATACCTAAAATAGCTCGTGAATTTGGTATTAAGACCTTAGTAGGAGGTTGGCTAGGGTATGACCAGGAAATTAATGAACGAGAAATGGAAGGTCTCATTAAACTGTCGAATGAGGGCTTTGTAGATATTGCGGCGGTTGGAAATGAAGTGCTATATCGTAATGATATGAGTAAAGATGAATTGCTGGGCTTCATTAACCGGGTAAAAAGTGAAATTCCAGATAATGTACCGGTTGGTTATGTTGATGCCTATTACGAGTTTAGTGTTCATCCGGATATC
>CAJIBV010000149.1_pt1 | contig 12248 bp, 11 predicted proteins | sample 9199431 | NCBI WGS metagenome assembly CAJIBV01 (sample SAMEA7708314, study PRJEB35096) | sediment metagenome | biome: marine neritic benthic zone biome [ENVO:01000025]; feature: sediment [ENVO:00002007]; material: shallow marine sediment [ENVO:03000034] sea grass bed [ENVO_01000059] ...
CTTCCTATAATGGTTGTACAGAAGGGATAAGGCAACCGGTAAATGCCACAGTAAATACAATCCCGGATATTACATCTGTTACAAACGACATGATTTGCGATTCAGGATCAGGGACCTTATCGGCAACCACATCCAGCGGAATTATAAATTGGTATGCAACTGTAGTTGGCGGACCAATATTGGCATCTGGCAATACATTTAATACCCCAAATGTTATTACAACTACAGCCTATTATGTGGATGCCACGTCTAATGGCTGTACAACCTTATCAAGGACCCCTGTAATAGTTACAGTGCAGCAAACACCCATTCCTTCTGCTGATAATACTCAAACATTTTGCGATCTGGATAATGCAACCATAGGGGACCTGTCGGCTTCAGGATCTAATATATTATGGTATAATGCTGCCTCCGGAGGAAATTCCTTGAGCACTTCATCAGGACTGACTACAGGAACTTACTTTGCCACTCAAACCATAAATGGCTGTGAAAGTCTTATGAGGTTCACTGTCGATGTAACTATTTACGAAACAGTTGATACATTGATGCCAGAAGATATACCAGATTTGGTTCAATGTGATTCTGCTATTGATGGAAGCGATACGAATGGATTAGATATATTCGATCTTACCCAATATGAATCACTGTTACTAAATGGGAGCAATGCAGCAGATTTTCAAATCAATTATTTTACAGATGCAGGATTTACTAATTCTATTCTAACTCCAGCGAATTTCAACAGTTCAGTACCGATTGAACAAACCATTTATGTGAGGATAAATAATATTCTGGATGCTGCTTGTTATACTGATACCTCTTTTAATGTTGTGGTTAACGAATTACCGGTAATTCAAGATAATATTACTTTTAGAAATTGTGATGAAGATGGCATACCTGATGGCTTTACAGATTATAATTTAACTGAAATAAATGATGTAATTACCATTGGTAATAGTGCTGAATTTAACATAAGCTATCACTTAACATTAGGTGACGCAAATACAGCCTTAAATGAAGTAAATGCTGTACCTTTTAATAATTCGACTTCGAATACAGTTTATGCACGAATCGAGAATGCAGAAGGTTGCCATAGAGTATCTACAGTAAACCTGCAGGTTTCAACTACATCCTTCCCCAATGGTTACATTGAGGAACTTGAAACTTGCGATGATGATGCCAATAATGATGGTCTAAATGTATTTGATCTTACCCAGGTTAATCAATTATTTCTGGATCAATTTCCAACAGGTCAGAATTTGAGAGTAGAGTATTACAGAACTTTGTCGGATGCACAATTAGAGCAAAACGAAATTATATCTCAGCTAGAGTATAGCAATGAAATACCTTATAGCCAAATTATCTTTGTAAGGGTAGAAAGTGATGATAATGGTGACTGTTTCGGGATTGGGCCGCATTTAACCCTTACAGTACATCCTAAACCGGAATTTGAAATAGACGATACAGCAATTTATTGTTTAGATGGAGATCCTATAATTTTGGAAACCTTTAATCCCGATGATATTTATATCTATGAATGGACCGATGAATCCGGATCCGTTATAAGTAACAACCAAACAGTAACAGTTAACTCAGGAGGGATTTATACAGTTCAAGCAACTTCCATTTATGGCTGCCAGTCGGATTCTGAAAGCTTTAATGTTGTGGAGTCTGCAATGGCCGATATTGGTTTAGATGACATCACAATTGTGGATTTTTCCGATAACAATAGCATAACTGTTAATAATACTAATAATAATTTGGGTATAGGTGATTATGAATTTAGTCTAGACGATTCTAACGGACCATATCAGGATGAATCATTTTTTGAAAATGTAGGAGCTGGCGTTCACGATCTTTATGTAAGAGATAAAAATGGCTGTGGTGTTTCGAGTCTGGAAATTTTTGTTCTGGGATTTCCAAAATATTTTACCCCTAACGGAGATAGTTATAATGATACATGGAATTTAAAGGGTTGGAACGATTTATTCACACAAGAGTCACGTATCTATATTTATGATCGATATGGCAAGTTCATTAAAGAACTGGCTCCCTGGAGCCAGGGTTGGAATGGCCAATTTAGTGGTTATGACCTAGGCACAACAGATTTCTGGTTTACAGCAGAATTGATCGAACAGGACGGTACAACCAGGATATTAAAAGGTCATTTTAGTTTGATACGTTAGATTTAGTTAGGGCTCTTTTTAAGCAAAACATTTATAGATCCAGCAGTTAGTTCCTTTTCACTATATTTTTTAAAATCTGGATGAATTTCCAATTTCTTATATTTTTTGTATTTCTCCTCATTGTCCTTAGCTGTGTCATGTTCAATATAAAGAACATCAAAACCGGACTTTTTGAAAATTTCTAAATATTCAGGTAACCTGAGTCTGTTATGATAGTCAAATTTAGTCTGTATCTTATTCCATTCCACTTTAGAATACTTTAAAAAATCATATAGAGATAAACTACTATCGCTATGCGCTCTGTGATCACTGGGAGAAATAAGATGTAAGACTAGTGTTTCCTCAGGAAGAGAATTATAAAGTTTTTTGTGGATAGCAGCCAAATCCTTTGGAGTCACGTGCTCCAGAACAAATCTGGATACAACGATATCGACATCCTTGGACAGGCTCGCATTTATCACATTTGTAAATGGATGGTACTCGATAAATTCAGGAAGTTTATATCCTCCCTTTTCTGCTAGTTTAAGTTTGGGTTCATAATTTGCAGACATGTAATCATAGCATTTATCCAGGTTCTTTTGTTGATAGTGCTTGTTAATATCATAGGTATAAACCTTTTTTATGCCACCATTCACTCTTAAAAAATAAGATAATAATGGGATCCAACCGGAACCAATTTCTAAAATTGTTTTATTCTTAAGCTGAATTCCATTTTCAGCAAGTATGCTGTTTATTGTTTCATAGCTCGCCTTGTTAGGTTCTATGAATTTTTTAATGGATTTAAATGATTTTGACTGAATCTTATAGTAAAAGTAAAAGCCCAATTTTTTTGGTAAAATATCGAGTACTTTTAGGACTACTGTCTTTAATTGGTGCTTTTTCATTTAAATGTTAGGCAAGCATTACTTTGAATTGAGATTTAATTCGGCTAAATTATAAATAAAGCTGATACCATCATTGCAAACTGGATTAAAAATAAGAGTATTTTACCAGTAATTAGAAAGTTTCTTTTAAGTGATTTAAGGATTATTATTGCTCCGGATATGTTAGAAGCAGTGTTGCAACTTGTAATCCATCGTAAAGAACGTGTGCATACACAAGCGGCATCAATCGTCTCTTTTTATAAAAGAACACGCCAACTACGAAACTTTTAATTGCAATAGTTACAATGCCATAACTTCCCTGGCTCCAATGTGTTAATCCTATTAAAATTGATGTAAATATTATAACAGTAACAATCCAAATCATCTTTTTGGACCATTTCCATAAACTGGTTAAAATAAATACTCGTATGAGTTCTTCATATAAAGCAATTCCAATCCAGAGTACAGGTCCAAACCAAAGTATTAATAGTATGGGCTCTTCTCGCATATCCAACATTAGCTGAAGTAATTCTGTATTAGAATTGAACCGAAGCAATCCGCTTAATGTAGATCGCTCTACAAAGAACAAAACGAAATAAATAATGGTCAATAATACTCCCCAACCCAGATCTGTATACCAATTACCGGGTTTAGAATTGAAATCTGAAAGTTTTTCTTTAAGAAAATATTTTTTGAGGATGTATATAACGAAGATACTAAGACCTCCAAACAATAAGGGATACATAATTAATTCCTGGGTAGCGAAACCGGAAGACTGATGCATCCTGATCCAGATCATCAAACCAAACGGAATAAAAACAATTATCGTTAAGGCAATAACTGATTTTATTTTCTTTATGTCCATGCGATTATTCTTTTAAATTAACCGGTAAAGCCCTAACAAATTTAAAGAATGTATCGAACAGTTATTAAATAATTTGTTACTTATTTAGATGCTACTTTTTTGGTTTCGTATTTAACCCAGGTCTTACCACCATCTAAACTTTTATGCCAGTCACTTTCCCTGCATTTTGTAAACAAAATGGTGTCGTTTTTTCTATCTGGAGAAAAGATGTTACAGTCTCCAAATGGTAAAGATCGTTCTATCCAGGTATTAGTACCTCTGTCTTGAACATAAAGGTATGCCGGTCGTTTTGCTGAAGCGTTTAATTTAAGTACCGGACCTATAATAAGTCGGTCTTTAGTTTCCGTGACCATTGACACCTTTTGGATATCCTTTGAAAGCTCTACATTCTCAAAGTTATAATCTTGGTATTTTGAACGAAGTAATTTTCTGTTTTTCCCTATACCCGTGGTGTAAAAGTACAGGTTATCTTTACCCTCATAAATATTCATTTTTGTAGATCGGGCTTGCCAATAAGATTCTTCGTATTCCTGACTGAAATCCAAGTGAGATTTCCAATTAAAGGTATCGTCACCGGTGAATATATTCAGGTTTCTGTCGTGCATTAAATAATCCCCATTTTTAAGCTGTTTTAAAACAGGAGATTTTTCTAGAGCATCTGGCATTGGTATATAATCAAGACCTTCATCAGTTCCATACAAAAAGCTGTCATTTTCGAGGTCGCAAAGGATCTTACCTTCTTTTTTTAGGACCATTTTCTTAATTTGCTGGTATGTTGGAGTAGGTATTAATTCATGTGAAAGCACCTTTCCAAGTGTATCCTTTTCCATTTTAATGATCATTCCTAAAGATGCGTACAAATAATTAACCTTAGGTCGTTTTGCAAAACTTTCTCTTTTAACTAAAAGTTCGGCAAATGACTTGACAAGGTTATCAACCTTTTCATTGCTCAGGAATTCCCAGGGAGAAGCTATCTTTTCCAGATTAGTAGCAAATTCTGGTATAAAGGTTCTGATATATCTTTTAAGATCGTCGTTGTTATTTATCTTCAAGGTCATGACGTTATGAGCCTCTTTATTTTCACGGATGATATAAACCAGTCCACCATTAGTGATTTGGCCGGCTTTAATATTAAATTTATGTTCAAAAGGGATTCTTAAGAACTTGCCTGCCGGGAAATCGGGCCCACTTAAATTAATGGCTAATAGTTCATAATCGCCTTCAGATAGTTCAAGGTTGATGAATCGATTTTTTGGCACCATAAACCCTGTAGCTCCGCTTTTCTTGGCTTTTTTTAACAATCCGTCTTTTTTATAACTTACCTCTACAGATAATTTCTTGGAGTAAGAATCACTATTCCAGGAAAACTGAATAGAAAATAGGCCTTTATTACTGGCTAAATTATCCGCATCAATTTCATTGATCGATGATGCATAACCAAATAGTCCAGAAGTTAAAAATGAGAAGGTTAATAAATAGGTTTTTAAAAGGTAATTAGGGCTAAGATGTTTCATAAGTTCTATTTTCTAAATAAAAAGTTTAGGGATAATCCTATAAATTGATTTTTCCATGCGTCCGTACCGGAAGTATTTATCATATTGGTTAAACCACTATAATAATTCACTCTAAATTTCAGCAGGTTAGAGAACTCAATTCCAGTTCCTATATTAATACCTGAAGAGCTCGCTTTTATTTCACCATCTTCTTTTCCTATTATCAATTCTATGGTTTCATCATCTATTTTTGTAGTTGCTTTGGTATTGAACTCAATGCTCATACCACCATCTATAAACCATTTTAATTTACCCGGTTTTAAATCAGTGGTATATCCTATATTAATTGGAATATCAATACTGTTTATTACCCAGTTTTCATTTTCGTACTTGAAACCCTTTTGCATAAATAAGGCAGCACCACGTAAGAATAGATTACGGTTTAAATTGTATTCGCCAACGTATCCTCCTCGAGGTCCAACTGCAGTTTTTGTTTCAATAGATTCGCCATCTAATTCAAAATTAGCATTCATAAGGTTAGCACCAAGTTCGAAGCCATGAGCCATTTGGCCATAAGAAATTGTGGTCACAAAAAACAATGCGACAAAACTTTTAAATAATTTCATGATTATTGGTTAAGTTCATTTTGTTTAAAAACAGATTCTATAATTCTTTGGGTAATTACAGAACAAACTTTCGACGAAAGTATTAAAAAATACGACAAAGTGCAAATATTATATGTAGTATTTAATAACCTTAATAGGAGTATCTGATTTGATTAGAAAGTACTAGTTTGCTTTTGAATATAAAGGTTTTACTATAATTCCCTCATGATCACCTTCATTCCTGCCCCGATTTCGGTTTCTTTTTTGGTAGTATTCAATAAAAGCCATATCTTAAAAAAGATAAAAATCAAAAAGACTAATCAATTAATCAATTAATCAATTAATCAAAATTATGAAAACCAACCGAATACAATTGGTCAAGATTTTAGCACCTGTTTTTCTGCTATTATTTATGACTTGCAAGGAAGCGCCTAAATCTGAAGAGAACCTTTATCCTGAAAGTGAATTGCCCGTAAACACAGAATCAAAAGAAGCAATGGCAGCATTTGTTTCCGGACTGGAAGCAGTAGATTTGGGACAAAACAGAATAGCACGGGATTTATTTGATAAGGCTTTGGAAAATGATCCAAATTTTGTTAGCGCTCAAATGTATAGAACGTTTACAAGTAATTCCTGGAAGGATTTTGGTGATAATAGAACAAAGTTATTGGCCATGAAAGATGGTGCTAACGAGGCTGAGAAAATGCAGATAGATCAGCTGGAAGCAAATATGAATAGCGATACACCAAAAGTTTTGGAGATCGATAAAAAATTAGTGGAAAAATATCCCAATTCAGCCAGAGCGCTCACAAATATGGCTGGAACCTATCAGGGTATGGATAAGACTGAAAAGGCAAGAGAAATATATAGTAAAGCTTTAGAGGTCAACCCGAATTTTATTCCTGCCATAAACGGACTTGGAAGTTCCTATCTGTTTTTAGCCCCCAGAGATTTAGCTAAGGCGGAAAAATATATGGCAAAGGTCGTGGACCTGCATCCTGATAACTCAAGAGCCCATATAGATCTGGGTGATTGTTACCGAGCACAGAAGGATCTGGAAAAAGCTTTAGCAAGTTATCTCAAGGCTGCTGAACTGGATCCTAAGGATGATATAGCTTTTTCTAAAGCAGGTCATGCCAACACATTTTTAGGCAATACGGATGCTGCAAGAAAGAATTACCAGGATGCCAGGGCAGTTAGTGAATATGGAACCGGTTCTTTTAACTTTGAAGCCTTAACTTATTTGTACGAAGGTGATTATAACAAAACACTTTCTTTCTTCGAGGATTTCGCCAAAAAAGTAGAAGCCATGGATATCCCTGAAAGTATAAAAACCAGTACCAAGATGAATTGTACTTTTAATTGTGCAACTATAGCTATGCATAATGGCGACTCTGATCTTTTGAAAAAGCAAGTGGAACGAATGAGACCATTGTCTGCAAAACTGGTTACAGATGTTGCTTCGCAATCCATAGCTCGAAACCAGCAAGTAAATTTAATTTATTGGGATGCGATGGCAGCCGCAGTAGAAGGAAATTTTGAAGGTGCTGCTGCTAAAGCAGAAGAGATTAAAACCATACAAGAGGAAGTTAATGATCCATTGAAATTAAGACAATTCAATCAAATTCATGCTTTTGTTAATTTTAAACAAGGTAATTATGACAAGGCATTAGAGTATATGGCAAAATTAAACCAGGATGATGTTTATAATAAGTACTGGATGGCAAAAGCAAATCACAAGGCTGGAAACAAGGATAAAGCCATGGCCTTATTCCAGGAAATAGCCGACGATAATTTCAATAGTGTAGGCTATGCTTTAGTAAGAAGCGAAGTAAAAGAAATATTGGCTAAAGGTTAGTAGAAATCCTATATCCAATAAAAAAAAGGCGCATGTAAATGCGCCTTTTTAATGTTTTTATTTAATTCACTCAAATACAATTTTTTGTGGTTCCCAGTTATCAGATTCGCTAATAATATTGTGCCTGTAACTAACCACTTCCAGCCAGTTTGGTGTGACTTTAATTAGAAGGTAATCATCGGGATAGTTAGGGTAAAATTGGTTCCACTCGTCTTTCCAATGAATCTCTTTTTCCTTGATTTCGTTTACCAATTGGGCGGTTCCCTGAAGCATGACATAGCCTGAACTCTCATGGTCTGTGTAATAGACAGTAACCTCCGGATTTTGTTGTATCTGGGCTACTTTTCTGCTGTTAGGGTTGGTCCCATACCAAACCGTAAAATCTTCGTCGGGTTTTAAGGTTCCCATCATACGAGCTCGTGGCCGGTTTAAAGAATCTACGGTAATTAAAGCACATGTTTTGGCATTGGTCATGATTTCTTTAGCAACAGCCTTTAAATCTTTGTTTGGCTTATCTGCAGATTTTTTGTTTTGAGAGCAATTAGTTGTAGTGCTTACAAGAAGTAGAGAAAAAATTAAATGTAGGTATATTTTAGTTGTCTTCATAAATCAAGGCCTTTTATTTTCATAGTATTTTTGAAGCACATAAAAAGCTTTCTTTTTAACACCTGTTTCAGAAATTAATCCTTTTCTGTTCCAACCATCTTGTATTTCAGGTAACACTCTTCTTGGTGACCTGAAATCAACTAATATCCATGGAGACATACCTTGAAGTTTATCAATATTACTGAGCATTTTCAAGGTTTTAAGATAGAGATCTTCTTGAAATTCTTCGGTCCATCTTGTTAGTTTATCTCCATGAAATCCTTGTTTTGCTCCTGCTCCAAACTCAGATATTAAAACTGGTTTATTTTGAATTATTTTCCAGGTTATGTAATTACACTTTTCTGGAAGGCCATCATACCAACCTATATATTGGTTAAAACTTAAAACATCAACAAGCTCTGCAAACGGATCATCAATGGTTCTGATGAACGGATCACCAAAATAGTTTTTCTGTTCTAACGCAGCACTAATTAACCTGGTGTTATCTTTTGACTTGCAAAACCTTGCTAATTTTGACAAGAAGTCATTTCTGGAAGGTGTATTTGGTGTTTCATTTGCCATAGACCAAATGATGACGCTTGCTCTGTTTTTATCTCGTTCTATCAACTCATTAAGCTGATTTTCTGCATTTTCATAAGTCGCTTGATTTTCCCAATCAATAGTCCAGTATACCGGGTTTTCTTCCCAAACCAGAATACCTTTTTTATCTGCTAATTTTACCATATGTTCGTTATGAGGATAGTGAGCCAAACGAACATAGTTACATCCTAATTCCTGGGCCCAACTCAGCAATTGTTCGGCATCGTCTATTGAATAGCCTCTACCGTCCCGAAATGGACTTTCTTCATGAATTGAAATTCCTTTTAAATAAACAGGTTTGTCATTCAGCAGAATTTCAGATCCTCTAGTTTGTATGGTTCTAAATCCTATCTGATCTTGTAATGTTTCTTCCTCTGTTTCAATGGTGACATCATATAAAACGGGTTTTTCTATAGACCAATATTTGATATTATTTGCTAAAATCTCAAAAGTCACATAACCATTATCATCTGTGATGAACTCATAGTTTATGTCTAATTCAGGAATATTAATGATTACCTTCTTATTGATTACGTTATCACCATTTAAAGCAATATATCCTTTTATTTGATTCTTATTTTTATGATTTAACTGAATAAAATAATCCTGAATAAAGTTTGGTGCTGTTTCAACCAGTTTTACATCTCTGGTAAGTCCTCCATAGTTCCACCAATCTGTATTTAATGTTGGCACACCTTCTTTTAATCGTTTATTATCTACTTTTACGACTAGGAAATTATCCTTTTCCTTTATCAAATCTGTCAATTCAAAATTGAAAGGTGTAAATCCACCAACATGCTTACCTAATTTTTTACCATTAAAATAGACTTCTGTTTTGTAATTTGACGCTTCAAAATAGACGAAAATTCTTGATTCAGTTAGAGATGGCGAATAATTAAAAGACTTCTTGTACCAGACAGTTCCTTCATAATATAAAAGTTCTTTTTTTTGACTATTCCAGTCTCCAGGAACTTTTATGTCATCCATTCCATCAAATTCATATTCCAATAGATCTGATTGATTTTTAGGTTTAGAGTTCAAGAAAAAAGCACTTGCCCTTGGTGATTCCTGTTGGTCAAATGGTTCGTAGCGATAATTGTAGTATCCATTTTCATAAGGATCAATTATGTATTTCCAGGTTCCGTTCAGCGACGTTGTGTTTCGGTTGTAGACATTTGTGATTAGTTTCTCCTGTGAGATACCTTGAATATTCCAGAGAAAAAATACAAGGCAAAATTTTAGAAGAGTTTTCATAGTGTTAATTTATAACAAAATCGATTTGAAATAAACTAAATAATATATTTTCTTTAGAATTTAAGCAGCCTAAACCAACCCAGTAAACCCTAAAAATGCTAAAGATAACAAGCCTGCGACCAATAAATTAATTGGTACACCTTGCATACCTTTTGGTAAGTCTGCCAATTCTAATTGTTCTCGTATGCTGGCAAAAACTATCAGTGCTAAGGCAAAACCAATGGAGTTGGCAACAGCAAAAAATACGGCTTTTAATAAACTAGTTTGATCCAATCCTAAAGCTAAAATTGCTACACCCAAAACGGCACAGTTGGTAGTAATTAAAGGTAAGAATACACCCAAAGCTTGGTAGAGTGGAGGACTCACTTTTTTTAGGACAATCTCCACCATTTGTACCAAAGAGGCAATCACCAAAATAAAAGTGATGGTTCGTAAATAATCCAATCCCATTGGGACCAGCAAGAACTCATGTAATAAATAGGTAGCCAGGGTTGCCAGGGTCATGACGAATAATACAGCTCCGGACATACCAACAGAGGTTGATACCTTATTGGAAACACCTAAAAACGGACAGATTCCCAAAAACTGGGAAAGCACAATATTGTTTACAAAAACAGCAGCTATAAGTATTAGTACATATTCCATAATTAGCTTGTTTTAGTGGATTTGTTAAACAAAATGGTTAAATAGGCCAGGGCTATAAAGGCTCCCGGAGGTAATATAAATAAGATAAACGTATTGGCATCTTCCGATACAAATCGCCAATCGAAAATGCTGCCGCTTCCCAGGATTTCTCTTGCTCCGCCTAAAAGCGTCAGGGCAATGGTAAATCCAAGTCCCATACCCAGAGCATCAACTATGGAAGAGAAGATATTATTCTTGCTTGCAAAGGCTTCAGAGCGACCCAGGACCAAACAGTTTACCACAATTAGCGGAATAAAGATACCCAATTGCTCATATAGCACTGGAATAAAGGCTTCCAACACCATTTCTACTATGGTCACGAAGGATGCGATCACAATAATAAAGGCCGGAATCCTGACCTTACTCGGTATTTGCTTTTTAACTATGGATACTACAATGTTCGACATCAGTAAAACAAACAACGTGGCCATACCCATTCCCAAACCATTGAATGCCGTTGAGGTCACACCCAAAGCAGGACACATACCCAAAAGCATGACAAATACAGGATTATCCTTTACAATTCCTTTTAAGAAGTTCTCTTTTTGATTCAATTTCTCTGCCATAATCCTTAATTAATTAGATTGATTGGTTTGCATGAATACTTTGTAAGCCATTTGCGTGGCTTCTCCAAAAGCTCGCGTGGTGATGGTTGCACCTGTTAGGGCATCGACTTCACCACCATCTTTAGTTGGCATCACATTAAATTCTGATGGATTTTTACCTCGGAATTGCCTCAGGAATTTATCGTCCTTCATCTTGGTACCCAATCCTGGCGTTTCCTTCTGTTGCAGTACCACTATGTTTTTAATATTACCATTTGGTTCAAATCCAACCATGATCTTTACCAATCCACTATATCCTTTTTCGGAAGACCCTACTACAGCTGTTCCAATGGGCTGGTCGTCCATTTTCCCCGAGTAGACCTCTATACTGTCTTTAGCGTTCTCAACTTTAATAAGTTTCACTTCCTCAACAGGATTATTATTGAATTCCGGCAACACTTGTTTTAATGCCTTTACTTTTTTCGCTAACCTGGCTGCTGCTTTAGGTCCAACCGTCAGATCATTTACATATCCCAGGGATAGTCCAGCAACCATGGTAATTACTAAAAGTGTAAGGGTCATATTCAAAAATGTAGATTCCTTCTTGCTCATAATTACACGATTTTTGATTTTATCTGGTTACCGAATCGTCTTGGTTTAAAGTAAGTGTTTATTAATGGTACGAAGGCGTTCATGATGATGATCGCAAAGGA
>CAJIBV010000066.1_pt1 | contig 12242 bp, 14 predicted proteins | sample 9199431 | NCBI WGS metagenome assembly CAJIBV01 (sample SAMEA7708314, study PRJEB35096) | sediment metagenome | biome: marine neritic benthic zone biome [ENVO:01000025]; feature: sediment [ENVO:00002007]; material: shallow marine sediment [ENVO:03000034] sea grass bed [ENVO_01000059] ...
ATTTAACACTATGGATTTTTGTCGCAATGGCTGTTGGAGTTGGTCTTGGCTATTTTATTCCAACATTTCCTGATATAATAAACACATTTAATAGTGGAACAACTAATATCCCGATTGCCATTGGTTTGATATTAATGATGTATCCACCATTAGCAAAAGTCAATTATGCGCTTCTACCCAAAGTTTTTAGAAACACAAAGATTCTTTCTATTTCATTAATTCTCAATTGGATAATTGGTCCTGTGCTAATGTTTGTTTTGGCAATTACATTTTTACGAGATTATCCAGAATATATGGTCGGACTCATTTTAATTGGTTTGGCTCGTTGTATTGCAATGGTTTTGGTTTGGAACGACCTCGCAGAAGGGAGCAGCGAATATGGTGCAGGCTTGGTGGCCTTAAATAGTATATTTCAAGTGTTTGCCTACAGCTTTTACGCTTGGGTTTTTATAACCGTACTTCCACCCTATTTTGGATTTGAAGGGGCTATTGTAGATATCTCAATCGGAACGATTGCAGAAAGTGTCGCTATTTATTTAGGTATTCCTTTTGTAATGGGCATATTGAGCAGACTAATTTTAGTGAAACTAAAAGGCCAAGTGTGGTACACAAATAAATTTATTCCAACAATTTCGCCAATAACCCTAATCGCACTTTTATTTACAATTGTAGTTATGTTTTCTCTAAAGGGCGAATTGATAGTGGAAATTCCAATGGATGTATTGATTATTGCAGTTCCTTTGCTTATTTATTTTACATTAATGTTTATCATTGGATTTTTTGTTACCAAAGCAACTGGAGCAGAATACGATAAAACAGCGTCAGTGGCCTTTACAGCAGCAGGAAATAATTTTGAGTTAGCGATTGCAGTTGCAATTGCAGTTTTTGGACTGAATTCAGGACAAGCATTTGCAGGTGTAATTGGTCCTTTAGTTGAAGTGCCAGCATTGATTTTACTGGTTCGTGTTTCCTTTTGGTTACGGAATAAATACTACGGAAAAGAAAACGCTTAAAACCAAGTTGAATGAAAAAAGCCAGTGTACAACAACGTACATAAGTCATTGCGTAGAAATTGCTCCGGCCGTTCTTTTCGCTCATGTCCTAATAGGAATTCCATTGCTACTGAATATTGGGTTTCTTCCTTTTTACTAACTTAGTTCTCAATGGCAATGAAATCATCTCGAATATTATTTCAGTTAATTCTCACCATTTTGATTTTTTCGATTTGGGCCGGATTCGCATTGCTTATTGTTAATCCTTATTATAAAAATGATTTACCAGGTTATGAAATTGGAACCATTTGTATTTGGGAAATTATAGCATTTCTTATTGCTGGTATAATTGCTCATTTTTTAATCAATAAATGGGGAAGTATTCAATTCCAAAGAATCGATGAAAAGAGAAAACTAATTTTGAACTATAAGTATGGTTACTTTTTTCTGGTGTATCTGTTATTTGCTTTGGTGATTGCTATTTGGCAGTTCTGGGTATTCAGCCAAAACTTTTAAAGCTATTCTCATGTTTGCCATTACAGAACAACGTATATAGCTCATACCTTTGAATACAGCCAAATTTCTTTATCTTTAATTTAAATAAATTAGGGTAGCACACCGAGCCGAAAGCCAGCACAAATCATACACGAAAACGTTAGTAGCGAGCAACTAAAGCCAAAATTGACATGAAAATGAATATTCTAATAATAATAACTGCTATATGCAGTCTACTTTTTTTCATGATTGGATTCGATAAGTTTTTTCCATTTATGGAACCACCTTGCTCTTTGATGGATAATATATCTACAACTCTTTGGAAAGTGCTTGGAGGCTTACAACTAGTAGCTGGTATTCTTATTTGGTTTCCTAAGCTAAGAAGGTACGTGGCAGGATTCTTCGTGTTTCTTATGATTTTCTTTACAATTTATCATCTCAAAGAAAATACTTACGACATTGGCGGTTCAATTTTTATGGCGGTATTGCTAGGCATATTAGTATGGAATCCAGCGTTTTTACAAGGAAAAAAAGAATAGACTTTTAGTGGTTACATTTAAATTTTGAAAATTAGATTGATTAAGGCCAGCCACTAACACGGCGTATATCCCTCGCTGTATGCTAAACCCAAAAATTCATTATCTTCAAATCAAATAATTTTTTTGTTACCTGTGACTAATGATAGCAGAGCGAATGACATACACGTAACACCTTGTACGCCATTCCAAAATCTTAAAAATAAAGGTACAAATGGATGAAAAAGTAAACTCTCTTAAAAATACTGCACGCCTTGCAGGCTTATTGTATCTTCTAAACGTAGTCATTTTTCCTTATGGAATAATTTATGTTCCTTCACAAATTATGGTAAGTGGCGATGTTGCTGCTACTGCTAATAATATCCTCAATAATGAATTTTTATTCAGAACTGGTATAGTTGGTAATCTTATTGGCGGCGTCATATTTGTACTTTTAGTCCTGGTTCTGCGCCGATTGCTCAAAAAGGTAAACACAAATCAGGCTAATCTTATGGGTGTATTGGTGATTGCGGGAGTTCCAATTGCTTTTATAGGAGAAGTGTTCAATATTACCGCTTTAATGATTTTAAAAGGAGGCATTTTAGAATCAACTGAACCTGAACAGATTCATGATTTGGTAATGGTATTGCTAAAAATTGGCAGTTATACGACCCAAATGGTGCAGTTATATTGGGGGCTTTGGCTAATACCCTTCGGGCTTTTGGTCTATAGATCTGGGTTTATACCCCGAATATTAGGAGTGCTGTTACTACTTAACGGTATCGCGTATATGATACTATGTTTTACATTTTTGCTTTTACCCGATTATCAAACGATAGTTGTTAAAATTGCTAGACCATTTTTGTTTCTGGGAGAATTTCCAATTCTACTATGGCTTCTAATTAAAGGTATAAAAGTAAAACATGAGATTAATGAAGTTTAAGGAGGTTGGGTGAAATATACACCCTAAATAAAAATAACGAACGCACAACAACATGAATAGTTCATTACTCTCATTTTACTTATGCCAGTTCGCTGCGCTCATGTCATGCTACGCATGAACTTCAAAGAAAAATTCTATCTTTAATCATCTGATTTGCAACGACTGAAAATCTTTCGGATTCTCTGGCGCATAAATCATACATGTAAACATTGTGCTTCATTATAACCAACTAATAACCAATGATAAAATTCTTTCGAAAAATTAGACAAAGATTACTAACTGAAAACAAATTCAGCAAATATCTTCTTTATGCCATTGGAGAAATAATTTTAGTTGTAATTGGAATTTTAATTGCAATTAATTTGAATAATTCTAATCAGCAACAAACTATTAAGGAGAATGTTGACTTACAGTTAAGTTTGCTAAAACAATCTGTTTATCAAGATAGCTTATCATTTCAAGGTTTGATTAATTACAGTGAAAAGCAAATAAACGATGCGAAACGATTAATACATTTAATGAATGAACCGATCAATGAAAAAAACTGTGAAGAATTTGTTTCTAAATTTAAAAATCATAGCGAGATAAGAACTAATGTTGTTAATCGTTCAATCTATGACGAAATGGTCAGTTCTGGAGCGTTTAGCAAGATAAATCTACCAAGATTGAAATCTCAAATTTCAACTTACTATCAGTTATCTATGCATTTTGACGACGTTATATGGTTACATGCTAAAGACTTTAGAGAATTTAAAAATGAGCTTGCTGCTAATGGAACTATCTCTAGATATTACCTAGATGAGCATTCGGAAATAAGTAAGCAAGATCAGTGTAGCTATATTAAGTCTCTGATTGATAATAAAGAAAAAAAACAAATATTGGAGAATTTCTTTTATACTGGCATTGAGACATATTCTCAAATCATCCAACTTTATTCGGTTCTTTTAAATCAACTAATGACTGGATTGCCAAAAAAAGGTGAATAGAAAATAACGAAAACACAACACCATTCAATAATGATTCAAATTAATAACACCATCACTCCCAAGATTTTCATTTTTACTTCAATTATAATCTTCGCATTACTTTTATCTTGCGATAAGAGTGAAAATAAAAGAAGTGTAGAAGTCAATCTATCTGATATTTCAGTTTTTGAGAAGGAAATAGAGTCGCGGCTTCGGGAATATGAAAATCATTTAAAAAAAGGAGACTCAATTGCTTTGGGAGGGATGTATCTAGAAAATGCCGAAATAATTCCCTCAACAGTTGGTCGAGCAAATATTATTAAGGCCTTTAGCAGTATGATTAAGGACAGCATTACTGGCTCAAGTTTTAAAACTATTGGTTTATGGGGAAATGATCAATTACTTGTAGAGGAAGGTATCGGTGAATGGTCCCATGAAAATGGTCAAGTCGTTGGACGTGGCAGGTATCTTTTGGTTTGGCAAAAAGACAACGGTGAATGGAAAATATTGCGCGACACCTGGTTTCCTACCAAAGAGGATTAAAACGCCAATGCAGAATAACGTATATAGTTCTTTGAACTGAATTTGCTTATGCCAGTTCGCTTCGCTCATGTCCTAATCAGAATTTCCTATGCTACTGAACAATGGGTTTCTTCCTTTTTGCTAACTTAGTGTTTAAGCAACTAAAACATACACCTAAACATTTGCTGTTATTGAACTAAACAATGAACTATAACAATAAAAAATTTAAACCTGTTTCAAATACTGACAATGGAGAATCAACAAACGAGACCATATTTGAATATAAGCAAACAGGTAATATTCTGACTTCCACATATAAGGGTGGACAAATTAAGCAAGGACATTTAATAGGATTGGTTGATAAAGATGGAAAAATTGAAATGCGCTACCACCAAGTGAATAAAAGAGGAAAATTAATGACAGGGATTTGTTTTTCAACGCCCGAAATTATGGATAATGGGAAAATTCGACTTTATGAAACATGGGAATGGACTTCAGGTGACAAATCAAAAGGGAACACAATTCTCATCGAAATATGATACTCGAAGTAGCAATATTAAATGTAAAGCAAGACTTGCACACTGAATTTGAAAATGACTTTACTTTAGCCAGTCAATATATCAGCTCAATAAAAGGATACATAGGGCATACACTTTGTAAGTGTGTAGAAAATGAAAATCAATATATATTATTAGTGGATTGGGAAGATATTGAAAGTCACGAAATCGGTTTTCGCAAATCCCAAGTTTATCTGAAATGGAAAGAATTATTACACCATTATTATGATACATTTCCAACGGTTGAACATTATGTAACTGTATTTGAAAATAGAAAAAACAGTATTTGAGGTTTCTAAAATGGATTGTCCATCAGAGGAGAATTTAATCCGGTTAAAATTGGATGGAATCTCTGGTGTAAAAAATCTAGAATTCGATATTCCTAATCGAAAACTAACTGTCTTTCATCTTGGAGAAATTGACCAGATAGAAAACTCACTTCTGGAGCTAAACTTCGGCGCAAAAAAGCTAACGACTGAGCTAACCCAGCAAACTGAATTCTCAGAAAACGCAAATCAGAGAAAACTTCTTTGGACAGTTCTTGCAATTAACTTTGCATTCTTCCTAATTGAAATGTCAACAGGAATCATTTCCAAGTCAATGGGATTGGTTGCAGACAGTTTAGATATGCTGGCTGATTCATTTGTTTATGGAATTAGTTTAATAGCCGTTGGAGGCACTTTAATTAGAAAGAAGCGCATTGCAATACTCGCTGGATATTTCCAGATCATTTTGGCAGTTATTGGTTTTGTCGAAGTTTTGAGACGATTTTTAGGAGACGAAAAACTGCCTAATTTTATTACAATGATAGTTGTTTCAGCGTTTGCATTAATTGCAAATGGAATTTGTTTGTATTTACTGCAAAAGTCAAAAAGTAAAGAAGAAGCGCACATGAAAGCGAGTATGATTTTCACTTCGAATGACGTGATTATCAATTTGGGAGTTATTGTCGCTGGATTACTTGTCTTTTGGCTGAACTCAAACACACCAGATTTGATTATTGGAACAATTGTTTTCATTTTGGTAATTCAAGGTGCAATTAGAATTTTAGAACTTGGAAACTAAAAAGTACAGGTTACAACAATGTGTATAATGGCGCGCCTGTTCGCTTCGCTTGTGTCATGCTTCTTCTCTACTCCAAAGAAAAATTCTATCTTTAATCTTCTGATTTGCAACGACTGAAAATCCTATGGATTCTCTGAGGTAGAAATCATACACGAACACCTTGTGTGCAATATGAGAAACAAACTGAAAAAACATAGATATGAAATTAGGAGCATTTTCAATTAGCCTAGCAGTGAAAGACATAACGATTTCAAAAGAATTTTATGAAAATCTAGGATTTATCGTCTTTGCAGGAGACTTAAAAATGAATTACTTGATAATGAAAAATGGAAATTCATTAGTTGGGTTGTTTCAAGGCATGTTCGACGATAACATTCTTACATTTAATCCAGGTTGGGACGAGAATGCAAATACTCTGGAATCTTTTGATGATGTAAGAAAAATTCAATCTCATTTGAAATCTAAAAATCTAAAAATAGAAAGTGAAGCAGATGAGAATACAACTGGCCCAGCAAGTATTCTATTGACTGATCCAGATGGAAACAAAATATTAATAGATCAGCATGTCTAATATAACGTACAACAATATGTATAATGACATGCACCAGTGCGCTGCGATCGTGTCATTCGCCTTCTCTACTCCAAAGAAAAATTCTATATTTAATCATCTGATTTGCAACTGAATCTGACTTACGTCTGAATCAGCACAAATCATTCACGAACACAATGTACACCATATGAGAAAATGGAGGAATGACTAAGAAAAATAAGCTTCTCACGATTAAGTTAATTCATACGCTTATATGGGCGATCTTCGTTGCTATAATTTTTTACATTGTGTATTCTGGTATTATGGACATGGTAACAACCTATACCTGGATAGGTATCGGTTTAATAATTGCGGAAGGAATAGTTCTCCTGCTGTTTAAAATGTCTTGCCCACTCACTGTTATAGCTCGAAACTACTCAGATTCCCAAAAAGACAACTTTGATATTTTCTTGCCTAACTGGTTGGCTAAGTATAACAAATTAATATTTACCTCCATTTTTGTGGTTGGACTAATCATCGTTGTGTATAGAACACTAACTTAAACCCTTAGAAAATAACAAAAGCAAAACAATATGTAAAAGTAATTGGACTAGAATTTCCCTACTACGACAAACTCAGCACTAGTATCGAATATTCACTTGCATTAATTAACTTTAACAACAGTGGAAAGTACTCGCGTACTTACTCGCAACTAATCATACATTAACCGTTAGGAGCAACTTATCTAAATGAAAAAAGTCTATTTAATAATTGTAATTATAACTTCAATTCTTGCTTGTGATAAGAGCAATGAACATATTACAGGAAAATATGAATTAGAGGTCAAAGGTATGAATAACGTAACTTCAGGTGAGCTGGAAATAGTTGGAGAACCTGAGGATTATTTTGGAAGAATTACATTTAATTCAAAAAGAAAAAGAGTTTATGAACTTGGGTTAAAGTATAAACGAAATGACTCTCTTTATTTTATATTACCGGGTAAAGGAGGTTTTCTTGCTTTAAAGAAAATAAATTCAATTTGGAGTGGAAAATTTAAATATTTCGGAATTCAAGCTGAAATTCAAGCTAAAAAAATAGGTGGCTCATCAAATGAGCTTAATAATTTAGTCGATTTGAAGCCAATTGGAATGGGTATAATTACAACTGATCAAGAAGAAAGTTTTCCATCTTTTGATAATACTAATCAGGTATTATACTTCACTAGAGAACAAAAAATATATTCAAGCAAACTCAATGATTCTGAATGGGAAACCCCAGAAAGATTATCCTTTTCGAAAGATTTTAATGATTCAGCACCTTATATATTCAACAAAGGCCAATCTCTACTTTTCACCTCTAATAGACCTATTAATAATGGTGAATCAAAGAAAAAGAATTTATGGATAGTGAATAAAATTAATAAATCATGGCGTAACCCAGAACCTTTAGTACACCCTATTAATATTGACACCTTAGGAGACTATCATGGAGCTGCTATTGATAGTAGTAATTATTATTTTGTCTCCTATAATCGTCAAAATGGATATGGAAAATCCGATTTATATTTAGGTTCAAGAAATGAAGCAGGTAAATTTGAAGTACGTAATTTAGGAGAACAAATTAACTCTGAAAAGAGTGAAGCTGATGTTTTTATTGACCCTAATGAAAATTATTTGTTATTTGCTTCAACTAGTAGAATTGATAGTTACGGAGCAGATGACATCTATATTAGCTATAGAGATGGGGAAATTTGGACTACCCCTCAGAATATAGGCGCTAAAGTGAACTCATTCGCTTACGAATATGGAGCCTGGGTTGATCAATTAAATGGATATTTTTATTTCAATAGCTTTAGAAGAGGGACTTCCGATATTTATAGAGTTAAATTGGAAGAATTGGAAGTATTTAATGAAAATTAAAAGTATAAACCCAACAAGGCATAAAATGTTTATAAGGGCTATACACCCTCACACCATTTATGCGAACTAAAGGAAATAATGAGAAAACACTAGAATTACATGTTACGAATAAGAGCTTAACATTACCAAATCTGCCAATTATTAATAATAGCAACATTCGAGAAGTCAATTAATTATCTAATTGATAATTTTGGATTTGAACTCAAATTTCAAAGAAAATGAAAACAACAACATTTCTAACATTTGTAGGTGACCAATGCGGTATGGCTGAAGAAGCAATAACCTATTACACCTCCATCTTTCCAAATTCAGAAATTAAAAGCGTAATAAAATATTCAGAAGGAGAGGCAGGAGGTACACCAGAGCTTATTAAATATGGCGTATTTACATTAAATGGAACCGACTATATGGTTTCTGAAAGTAATTATAATCATGCCTGGTCATTTACTCACGCCGTTTCACTTTTTATAAGCGACAATTCTAATGATGTGATACAAACACTTTTCGAAAAATTGTCTTCAAATGGCGGTCAAATAATGGTGCCTTTAGACGACTACAAAGGTGAAGGAGATTACGGATTTGGAAAGAAATTCGGATGGTGTCAAGACAAATACGGTATATCGTGGCAATTTGTACTAACTGAATAACTGGTCGTAATAAATTATTAAACAAATAACTATTGCCAACAATTTAGAGAAATGAACACTGAAAATTCGATAGTAACAATTCATATGGTTTCTAGTCTCGATGGCTTTATTGCCAAAAAGGACGGAGATGTCTCTTGGATGCACTCAAAAGACACTTATGAGAAAGGAATTGAACTGACGAAAGAATATATCGAGGAATTTCTGAAATCAATAGATTGTTATGTTATGGGCTCTCGCACTTATGAACACGCAATTAAACACGGTTGGCCCTATGGAGATGTCCCTGTTTTTGTACTTACAAATAGGAATTTAAAATCGGATAAAAAGAGTGTGGAGTTCTTATCAGGCGACCTAAATGAAGTTGTATCCAACAAGTTAAAATCTGAATTCAAAAATATCTGGATGGTTGGAGGAACTATGCTCAGCAAAGAATTCCTTCGACTTGGATTAGCAGATGAAATAAATATCACCATAATCCCAACACTTTTGGGTAACGGTACACTTTTTTTCGACTACATTGGAAAGGAAATTCCATTACATTTAAAAGATGTGATTGCTTTTAAGGACGGAATGATTGAAATGGTTTATGAAATAATAAAAGAATAAAAACGATGGCTATAGATAAATCCTTTATCTTGCCTACTTCTGAAAATCCACGAGGATTTTCAGTTAGGTGTGTACTTGCAAAGTTTAGTGCTAAATCACACAACTACTCATAGACACGAACGTTATAAATAATTCAAATAACATTAATTTCATGATAAACTTTAAACCACTAGTAATCATATGCTTTATATTAACTTCAAGTTATGTTTCAGGGCAATTATGTACTCCTGACAACAGGTATACCAACTCAGATTATTTTAGCAGCACTCAAATTGATTCTCTTAAAAATGTTACATACGGAACGGCTGTTAATTATTTAGGGGAAGAGCAAGCCTTAAAAATGGACTTTTATTTCCCAAAAGATGATGTAGATTCTCTTGCAAAGCGACCATTCATTTTACTTATACATGGTGGTGGTTTTATGGGAGGACAAAAAGAAAATTTTATAATTCACTGCAACGAATTAGCAAAAAGAGGATTTGTTACAGCGACTATGAGTTATCGTCTTGGTTTTAATCCTGATGTTCCTGGCGATCAAGCAAAAGCAGTTTATAGAGCCCAACAAGACGCCCATACAGCGCTCAATTATGTAGCTGAGCAAGCAGAGAATTTAGGAATAGATACGTCATGGGTCTTTATAGGCGGATCTAGCGCAGGAGCAGTCACTGCACTTTATACAAGTTATGGAAATCAAGAAGAATGGAACGGTGTACTACCGCAATTTGAATCAACTCTGGGCCCTTTAAAGTCGCCAGAAGATAATCTAGCCCACAATATTACAATTAAAGGTATATATAACTTTATGGGAGCAGTTTTCCCTGTCGTGTTTACTACTGGAGATTTAATACCAACCATTTCATTTCATGGCGAACTCGATCAAACAGTTCCTATTGGCAAAAGTCCAGCTGGATTTGGGTCCAGACCTTTACATGAAATGCTAAATGAAGCAGGTGTTTGCAACGATTTTACTATTGTACCAAATGGCGATCACGGCATTTATTTATCTAAGGAAGATGTCAACTTTAGAATTGATCGCGTTGCTTGTTTCTTTAAAAGTTTGATTTGTGACACTTGTGTAGATTTTTTAGCAGAAGAGACGGTTCCAGCCAATTGTACAAATTAATATTATTTTTGATTTAATACTAAAAAGCTCACAGCAACGCGTATAATTAATTGCGAAGAATATCCTAAGCGGAAAATCATACACGAACACCTACCGCAGATAAATATTTTGAATTGTAACCAACATCCAGGAATATCGTCAAATAGAAAATTAACGTATTCAACAATTCATGAAAAACCTATTTCTTCTATTTATCATTCTGGGATTTTTATCCTGTGAATCTAAATCTTCAGACGTTCCCAAGACCAAACTAAGTAAGGACTTAATTGAAGTGAACACTCAGATATCAAATCTGATGAACAATTATCATTACAATCCAAATGAACTTTCTTCCGATGAATATCTCTTATTGGAAAAAAAGGCAGATAGTCTTGCCAGATTCGTTCAGTCCCAAGATGAGTTCATCGAAAAATTCAATAGGATATGGCAGGATGGCCCATTTTCACATGTTTTACTTAGTAAGGCGCAACGACCAGCGACACAAATGGCAGATTTTATTGATTCCTTGCGTGTTGGCCCAGAGGGAGCCAACCTTAAATGGATGGATAAGACAGCCGTGCTCACCATAAATACAATGACTGGAATAGACACTTTTGAATTTATATTTGGGGCCTATGAGGAAATATCTGAAAAAGAAGCTACTGCTCTTATTATAGATGTTAGAAACAATACAGGAGGAACGTTTGCCATTCTTCCATTGGTAGGTCATGTGTTAACCGATTCACTTGATGCAGGTTATTTCGTTTCCCGTAAATGGTGGACAACTAATTCGGCAATACCCCAGGCAAAAGATGTACAGAATTTAACGCCGTGGTATGGATGGTCTATTAAATCATTTTGGCATGATGTTCAGGAAGAACCTCTAACAAGAGTAAAATTTGGATCGATGAATCCACACTATGATGGTCCTGTATATGTTCTCACGAGTAAGACATCTGCTAGTGCAACTGAGTTCGCAGTAGACGCGCTTTCAACGATAAACAATGTCACGATTATAGGCGAAACCACTGCCGGTGAAATGCTGTCTCAAAAAATGTACGATTTACCTCTTAATTTGCAATTATCTCTCCCAATTGCCGAGTATTATTCAACCCGAATTGGTAGAATTGAGGGAAAAGGAGTAAAACCCGATATTGTAATCGATGCAAGCGTTTCTATGGATTTGGCTAACGCATTGATAAACGGAGAGAAACTCGATAAAGCATTAACCAGATTAGAAAAGAATTTAGATAATACAGATTAAAAATCGGTACAAAATGTCTAGTTTTCTTGAAGCGCGGCGCAACAACGTGTATTATCTATACCGTAGTTAAACTTCACTCAAAATTGATATCTTTAACAAACATCTGATTTGAAGCCGTTGG
>CAJIBV010000194.1_pt1 | contig 12196 bp, 10 predicted proteins | sample 9199431 | NCBI WGS metagenome assembly CAJIBV01 (sample SAMEA7708314, study PRJEB35096) | sediment metagenome | biome: marine neritic benthic zone biome [ENVO:01000025]; feature: sediment [ENVO:00002007]; material: shallow marine sediment [ENVO:03000034] sea grass bed [ENVO_01000059] ...
AGAAGATAAGAGCGTAACCGCACATTCTTTTTTATAAATCGAATCCGATATCTTTTCTATAATACATGTTATCAAAGTTGATGTTTTCAATAGACTGATACGATGTCTTTAATGCTTCTTTAAAATCTTGACCGTATGACGTAACGGCTAAAACTCGTCCTCCTGAAGTAACCACCTTACTGTTTTCTTTCTTCGCTCCTGCATGAAAAACAAGAGATGGTGTTGTATTTTCTAATCCACTAATTTCTTTGCCTTTTTCATAGGCTTCAGGGTAACCGCCAGATACCATCATTACCGTTGTTGCCGTACGTTTATCTATGCTGAATTCTATTTCATTTAGCGTTCCATTAGATGTGGCTTTAAATACTTCAACTAAATCGTTGTGTATTCTAGGCAACACTACTTCTGTTTCAGGGTCACCCATGCGTACATTATACTCAATTACGAACGGGTCGTTGTTAACTTTAATTAAGCCTATAAAAATGAACCCTTTATACGGTAAATTATCACTTTTTAAACCTTCTACTGTTGGTTTAACTACACGAGTTTCTATTTTTTGCATGAATTCATTATCAACAAAAGGGACAGGAGATATGGCGCCCATACCACCAGTATTTAACCCTGTGTCACCTTCACCTATTCGTTTATAATCTTTCGCTGTTGGTAATACTTGATAGTTGTCACCATCTGTTAACACAAAACAGCTTAACTCTATGCCTTCAAGAAATTCTTCGATGACTACCTTAGCACTCGCATCACCAAATTTTCCGTCTACAAGCATATTTTGAAGCTCATTTTTAGCCTCTACCAAATCATTTAATATTAGAACACCTTTGCCAGCAGCCAGTCCATCTGCTTTTAAAACATAAGGCGGCTTTAAAGTTTCTAAAAAACGATAGCCATCGGTTAAATTGTCTCTGGTAAAGCTCTTATATTCGGCAGTTGGAATATTATGTCTGTACATAAATTCTTTTGCAAACTCTTTACTTCCTTCTAATTGAGCAGCTAATTTCTCTGGACCAATTACTGCTGTATTGCACAAGGCGTCATCCATCAAGAAAAAATCATGTATTCCGTTAACTAATGGATCTTCAGGGCCAACTACAACCATATCTATACCTTCCTGAAGCACTAATTGCTTAATAGCTTCGAAGTCGTTCACATTTAATTCGATGTTGGTCCCGAGTTGCGCAGTTCCAGAATTCCCAGGTGCTATTAATAACTTATCACACAATGGGCTTTGTGCTAATTTCCATGCGAAGGTATGTTCCCTTCCGCCCGAGCCAAGTACAAGAATGTTCATGAATGCCGTTTTATTAAGCGCAAAAATAATTGCTTTTACGCTTAAAAAACAATTAATTTACATAAACCTTTATAGCCGTAGACACTTGAAATTATTTGACCTTTCATTACAGTTCAATGGTTATCAAATAAAAGAAGCTAAACAGACATTAACGAAAATCCAATCTGTTGATGATTCGACGTTTGAAGCTTATGTAAATGAGCAGAAATGGCAAATTCTAAATTTTCATCTTCAAAACAATTCGTTTTATAAGGCGTTAGCCAATAAGAATTCATTTTCTAACTGGAATGCAGTCCCAATATTGACTAAACGCGATTTACAAGTTAAGCTAGAAAATAGACTTTCAAAAGGCTATTCAACCAAATCTGTGTACGTGAATAAAACGTCTGGATCTTCTGGAGATCCCTTTGTTTTTGCGAAAGACCGCTGGTGTCATGCCATGACTTGGGCTGTAATCATGGATAGATTTTCCTGGTATAATATAGATTTCAATACGTCTAAGCAGGCGCGATTTTATGGTATCCCATTAGATAACTATGGCTACTTTAAAGAACGGTTTAAGGATTGGCTAAGCCACAGGTATCGTTTTTCCATTTTTGATTTAAGTGATAATGCGTTTGAGAAATGTTTGCAAAAATTTAATAAAACCGCCTTTCAATATATTAATGGCTATACAAGTGCTATTGTGCAATTTGCCAAGTATTTAAAACGACAAAATATCGTTTTAAACAACGTTTGCCCAAGTTTAACCTATTGTTTTGTGACCTCTGAAATGTTATTTGATGATGACAAAGCCCTTATGGCATCCGTTTTTGGTGTACCTGTAATAAACGAATATGGCGCGTCTGAACTAGACTTAATAGCTTTTCAAAATCCTCAGGGAGAATTTCAAATAAATAATGAAACGCTTTATGTTGAAATACTGGATGAGCAGGATAATGTTTTGCCTCATGGACATGCTGGCCGAATTGTGATAACTTCATTCTTTAATAAAGCACATCCCTTTATACGGTATGATATTGGTGATATAGGGATTATTTCAGAACATAGCACTCCTAAAAAACTTATTCTTGACAAACTCATTGGCAGAACTAATGATATAGCTTTATTGCCAAGCGGTAAGTCTGCTGCTGGCTTAACCTTTTACTATGTAACTAAAAGCATTGTTGAGGATGATGGTAATGTTAAAGAATTTATTATTGAACAACAATCGTTATCTCAATTTAAAGTTTCTTATGTGAGTTTAGAACCGCTTTCTACAGTAAAAGAAGATATAATTAAAAAAGAAATGATAAATTACTTAGAACCAGGAATAGACATTACCTTTGAAAGGATGTCCAAATTAAACAGATCTAAAAGTGGTAATCTCAAGCAATTTACTTCTTATGTAAACACATCTTCATGATTATTACCATTGTTGCAGGCGCACGACCAAATTTTATGAAAATTGCTCCTATAATTAGGGCGATTCATTCAGCTCAAGCCAATGCCGTTGCTATAAATTACAGATTGGTTCATACCGGACAACATTACGATAAGAATTTGAGCCAATCCTTTTTTGATGAATTACAAATACCAGAGCCAGATGTAAATTTAAATGTTGGAAGTGGAACACAGGCAGAACAAACGGCTTCCATAATGATTGCATTTGAAAAAGATCTACAACAGCATCCATGTGATTTAGTATTGGTAGTAGGCGATGTCACCTCAACTATGGCTTGTACAATTGTCGCAAAAAAGGCAGGAATTAAAGTGGCTCATATAGAAGCTGGAATTCGTTCTGGTGACTTGCAAATGCCTGAAGAAATAAACAGAATCGTAACCGATAGTTTAACAGATTATTATTTTACTACCTCAACTTATGCAAACGATAATTTATTACAACTAGGCGTAAAGAATGAAGCCATTTTTTACGTTGGTAATGTGATGATTGATACACTTCGCCAGCAAGAAATAAATTTTAAGGCACCTGAAATTTGGCATAAGGTCCAATTACAACCTAAATCATATTTGGTTATGACCTTGCATAGGCCAAGTAATGTAGATGCTGAACATAGCTTTAAACAATTAATAGATTTGATAGTACGGAATAGTAACGCTACACCTATAATCTTTCCAGTACATCCAAGAACTAGAAAAATCTTTGATACAGTACAAATCCAATATGAGAACCTTCATCTTATTGATCCTTTGGGTTATTTAGAGTTTAATTACTTGGTAAAGCATGCACTTGGTGTTTTAACAGATTCGGGCGGTATTACTGAAGAAACCACCGTTTTAAATGTGCCTTGCATTACTTTAAGAGAAAATACAGAGCGACCTGAAACTTGTAACATGGGCACCAATGTCTTAGTTGGTAAAGATGAAGCTAAATTAGCCGGAGCTCTACAAAAACTTTTAACTGGAGACTGGAAATCTGGTCAAATTCCAGAATTATGGGATGGCAAAGCTGCCGAAAGGATTGTATCTCATATCATAGAAATTTTTGATTTGCAATGAAGGAAATACTTATTGTTTCCAACTATTATCCTCCCGAAACAGGAGCAGCAGCAAACCGAATAGCTCAGTTAGCAAGTGGTTTAGAAACTCAGGGCTATAAACTAACTGTGGTGTGTCCGTTACCAAATTACCCTAGAGGTAAAATATTTCATGGCTACCGTGGAAAGTTTAAATCCATTGACCAGAGAAATCGTATAACAACACATAGATTATGGCTTTATCCAAGTGTATCCAAGAATAAGTTGATCCGCTTATTTTCTATGTTATCATTTAGTTTTAGCCTAGCTTGGTTTTTAACATTCTCAAAGGTTCCTAAAATTGTTATCGTGCAATCGCCGCCTTTAATTGTTGCGTTTACAGCGATTTTATTTCTTAAAAAGTCCAAAAGAAAGTTAGTTTTAAACATTAGTGATCTATGGCCATTAGCTGGTGCCGAATTAAATGCTTACAAGCAAAATAGTTTAAGTTATAAATGCTTACATGCTATTGAAAAATATATATACAGGAAAGCAGATTTGGTCTTAGGGCAAAGTCAAGAAACTATTTCACATGTCACATCTCTTTATCCAAACAAAAAGGTTTTTCTATACAGAAATTATCCCAACTTTAACTTAAATGAGACGCAGCTAAAGCGTAACCCCAGCAGAAATCTAAAACTAGTATATGCAGGGCTTTTAGGAGTCGCACAAGGTATTCATAAACTATGTGAATCGTTGAACTACCATGGTATTGAATTACATCTTTATGGTTCTGGTGCAGAGCAAAAGAAAATCGAACAATTTATTAGGGATAATTCAGAATTGCCAATTTACTATCATGGAGAAAAGTCAAGAACCGATATTCACCACATACTTTTAGAATACGATTTGGCACTTATTCCATTGTTGAATAGAATCTATGGATCGGTACCTTCAAAACTATTTGAATATGCCAAATTAGGATTGCCAGTAATTTACTTTGGTGGTGGTGAAGGAGAGTCTATAGTTAATCAGTACAATTTAGGTTGGGTAGCCGAAGCAGGTAATTACGAGCACCTTAATGCTATCATTCAATCTATTAATCCAACTCAAATCGATCTTAGTCTAAAAAAGCAAATTCGAAATACAGCGAACTCAAACTTTGATTTTGAGCAGCAACTCATGAGGTTTAGTGCTGAACTGGATGATTAATATGCCTTGTCTTCGCCTTTGACGACGTTCAAAAACGTTTGAAGAATGATTTTGAAATCTAGAAGTAGAGACCAGTTTTCAATATAAAAAATATCGTATTTCACTCGTCCTATAATATCTTTATCAGATTCTACTTCTCCTCTGTAGCCACTTACTTGAGCTAGCCCTGTAATCCCTGGTTTCACAAAATGGCGCACCATAAATTTATCGATTCGCTTTGCATACATATCGGTATGACTCACCATATGCGGTCTAGGGCCAACTACCGACATGTCTCCAAAAAGCACATTGAAAAACTGAGGTAGTTCATCAATACTGGTTTTTCTTAAAAACTTACCAACTCTGGTTACTCTGTTATCGCCACGTGTCGCCTGATGGAGATGTGCATCAGGATTAGGTGTCATAGATCTAAACTTATAACAGTCAAATTCTTTATAATTAAAGCCATTTCTTGATTGCTTAAAAAAGACTGGTCCTCTAGATTCAATTTTAATAAAAATAGCAACTATAGGTGTTAACCAAGATAAAATAAATATGATAACTCCTGATGCAAATATAATATCGAATGTGCGCTTAAATACTTGGTTAATAGAGTCTTGAAGCGGAATTGATCTTAACGAAATAATAGGTAAGTAGTCGTAATATTCGTACTTCAGTTTTTTGGAGTAGATTTCTTTATTGTCTGGTATAAACTTCAAGATTTTAAGGTTATTATCAGCGAAGTCAATGACCTGATTGATCTGTTTTGTTGATAGTTCGGCAATCGAACAGTATATTTCATTAATTCTTTCGTTATTAATAAAATTGAAGCAATCTTCTAGTCCTTGGCCTTCAACTCCATTAATATTAAATGTCTTCTTCAGGGTATAGCCATATTCAGGGTTTTCCAGAAAAAACTGTTTTAAAGCCTCCGTATTTTTATTCTTACCAATAATTACAGTGCTTCTAAAGTTTCCTCCAAAGTCTGTTCTATATTTTTGTAAGAGATAATAAATTGAAAACTTAGCCAGAGCAATAATAATGAAGCTAAATAAAACGTATTTAATAATGACGGATTGATGCGTATTAAACTCATTAAAGTAGCCCTCGTAGGCAAATATGAGTAATGTAAAAAGCACGGCTTGTCGCATAATTAATGCCAAAATGCTTACCTCTCTAGTGTACCTATACACCTCATAAAATTTGGAAACTATGGATAGAATAATCCAAGAAATCGTTATTACAGCAAGGAATTTTAATGGGTTCGTGTCTTGAAAAAAGTAAAAGAGCGCTAGTCCATTAATAATGGTAAGGTCTATTAAATAAGAAATAGGCCTTAAATAACCCGAATATCTTCCTTGTTTAAATAAGCTCACTACCTTTTTATATGTTTAGAAAAATCTTTGTGTTCGCTTTTATATAGTTCTTCTTCAGAGAGGTTTTTGAAATATGCAAAGGTGTGCTTCATACCTTCTGCGCGGTCTACTTTAGGCGTCCAATCAAGTAGTTCTTTGGCAAGCGATATATCTGGTTGTCGTTGCATAGGATCGTCAGCAGGTAATTCTTTGTAAATAATCTTCTGATTTGATTCTGTTAATTTAATGATTTCTTCTGCAAAGTCTTTAATTGTAATTTCAATAGGATTGCCAATATTAACAGGATATGAATAATCGCTGAAGAGTAATCTGCAAATACCTTCAACTTGATCATCTACATAACAAAACGAACGTGTTTGAGAACCATCTCCAAATACCGTTAAGTCCTCACCTCTAAGTGCCTGCCCCATAAACGCAGGAATTACGCGGCCATCATTGAGGCGCATTCTGGGGCCATACGTATTAAAAATTCGTACGATACGAGTTTCTAACCCATGAAATCTATGATATGCCATTGTAATGGATTCCTGAAACCGTTTAGCTTCATCATATACGCCTCGTGGACCTATGGTATTTACATTGCCCAAATAATCTTCGGTCTGTGGATGAACTAAGGGGTCGCCATAAACCTCAGAAGTTGAAGCTATTAATATTCTTGCTCTTTTGGCCTTGGCAAGACCTAACAAATTATGTGTGCCTAAAGAGCCCACTTTGAGTGTTTGAATAGGAATTTTTAAGTAGTCTATTGGACTTGCAGGAGAAGCAAAATGTAGAATATAATCAAGCTTTCCAGGTACATGAACAAACTTAGTAACATCATGGTGGTAAAACTCAAAGTTTTCAAGAGGGAATAAATGTTCTATGTTTTTTAAGTCACCAGTAATTAGATTATCCATTCCAATTACATTAAACCCCTTTTCAATAAATTTATCACAAAGGTGGGATCCTAAAAACCCAGCTGCTCCTGTTATGAGTATTCTCTCCATAGTTTATCTTTTATCTTCCTATAGAGCTATAATAAAACCCTTCGTTTTTAATTTCATTAAGGTCATATAAGTTTCTTCCATCAAATATAACTTTGTTTACCATTAGTTCCTTCATTTTATCAAAATCAGGATTCCTGAAGATACTCCATTCTGTACAAATGATAAGGGCGTCTGCATCTTCGAGTGTTGAATACATATCTGATGCGAAGTTCATTTTTGATCCAAATTTTTTCTTCACATTAGGCATGGCTTCAGGATCGAACGCTTTAATTGTAGCACCTCGCTCCAACAATTCTTCTATTATATACAACGATGGCGCTTCTCTAATGTCATCGGTTTCTGGCTTAAAAGCCAATCCCCAAATTGCGATTTTCTTATTATTTAAATCGCCTTTAAAATAGGCATCTATCCTTGGTATAAGAATTTTCTTTTGGATGTCATTAACTCGAATTACAGATTCTAGAATATCAAAATCATAATCAACATCTTTACCAGATTTATACAATGCCTTTACATCTTTTGGGAAACAGGAACCACCATAACCAATACCAGGAAATAAAAATCGCTTCCCAATTCTTGAATCTGTTCCCATTCCAATCCTTACTTTATCTACATCTGCCCCAACTTTTTCACAAAAGTTGGCAATCTCATTCATAAAAGTGATTTTGGTGGCCAAAAATGAATTGGCTGCATATTTTGTTAGTTCGGCCGATTTTTCGTCCATAATAATTATTGGATTTCCCGAACGCACAAAAGGTTTGTAAAGTTTCTTCATGAGTGCTGTGGCGCGATCTGAGCCCGAACCTACGACAATGCGTTCTGGTTTTAAAAAATCATCAACCGCAAAGCCTTCTCTTAAAAATTCTGGGTTAGAAACGACATCAAACTCTACATCTGTTTCAGAATCTATAAGGGCTTCTACCTTTTCGGCTGTACCTACAGGCACGGTACTTTTATCTACTATAACGCGATACTCTTTTAGTAATTTACCAATATCTTTAGATACGCCCAGCACATAAGATAAGTCTGCCGATCCATCTTCGTCTTCAGGCGTTGGGAGCGCCAAAAAGATGATATCGCCATGATTCACACCTTCTTCTAAAGATGTGGTGAACTTTAGTCTGTTAGCTTTAATATTGCGTTCAAACAATACATCTAGATGTGGTTCATAAATAGGCACGACACCTTGTTGCATTTGAGCAACTTTGTTTTCGTCAATATCAACACACAATACATTATTTCCCGTTTCGGCTAAACAAGTGCCGGTTACGAGTCCTACATAACCAGTTCCAATTACTGATATTTTCATTCAATTTTAAATTTTAATAATTCCATTTTTTAATCGTTCCGTCTACGCTACATGAATAAAAAATGTCATCGTGTTTTATTATTTTTAATATACTTTGTTTATGTACTTGCTGATTAGATTTCACTTTTAAATTGTCTTTTTTCAAAATCACAACCCTACCGTCCCATGTGCCACAAATTAGATTTTCGTTATCGTCAATAAAAGTGACTGCAAAGGAATCATTAATTTTGAAAACTGCCTCATTTTGCTGGTCAAAATCGCTACTTTTTAGATAACCGTCTACCGTACTGTACCACAGTTGTCGATCTCTTATAATAAAATTGGTTATAAGCGTCGAATCTGCAATTAATTTCTTTTTTGAATACGTATTTAAATCATATTCATAAATTTCCCCTAAGTCTGTGGCAAAGTAAAGATAATTGCCATTATATAAAATTTTTCTTGCCGGTGCTTCAAGGTCTATTTCAATAGATTTAGTAAATTTTGGTTTTTCGCTGTAATCAATAAAAATTATTTTGCTAGAGATTAAGCTAATCGCGAATAGCTTTTGTTCTGGAATATCTACATAATCCAATATTTTTCCTTCGTAGTTATAAAATACGTAGTCGGGTTTTTCTTTTAACGTTTTAAAAAAACGTATTGACGACACATTCTCAACAAGTTCATTTGAAACGGTTATGACACCTTCCCAGTTGCTTGTGTTGTTGACAAATTCTAAACCATAGCCTCCTATAAATCGATTGTGTAACTCTTTTGTTTTGGGGTCATAAATAAAAAGGTCTCGTTTTTTTATAAAGAAAAGCGACTCTTTAACCATAGCAATATCCCTAATCGTAAAGTCACTTTTATAAACGGTTTGAATATTGTTTTGGGCAAAACCAACAGATACGGTAAAGCCAATAACAAGTCCAATTATGTATTTAACTTTCTTGTTCATCACTACTTAATTTGATTAAATAATAATTAAAAAACATCGAAAAAAATACAATACCATGATGTCTGTTTAAGATATTTTCGGTGTAGAATATTAAACCCAAAATAATGGCAAAGCCAATACATTCTTGTAGTCGTTTTTTATGTGCTGAAGTAAACGCATTCTTTACTAGGTTGAGATTATATAGAACGAATAACAAAAAACCAACAATACCAAAACGCATTAAAAACGAAAGGTATTGATTATGCATGTTCAAATCAGAATCTAAGAAATAATACTTGCCGTCTAAATAGTGTTGAAAGTTTAGCACATCTTTCTCTGGTTGACTCAATTCTCCAAATATCATGTTTTGTTTGAATATCTTGGTACCCGCTTCCCAAATTTGTAATCTAAAATCCAGAGCTTTTTGATAACTTATATTGGCCTTATTATTAAATATTACAAAAACTGATAGCGCTACACCTAAAACAATAAAGTAAGTCAACGCATTCTTTTTGGTGAATCTGGTCATCACATGAAATACAACTAAAACCAATAAGCTTAACATAGATACCTTGCTATTAATAGCGTAAAGCGTGTAGGTGAAGATTAGTATTAAGACAATTGTTGGAATGACCCAATTTCGTTTAATTTCCTTTTTTTGTTTAGAAGCAATTATCAATGCATTCATCAGCAGTAGAATAAACATCCCTAAGTAGGTATGGTGTATATCTACTGTATCTACAAAAGCATATCGATTATAAGGGACTCCCTGGAAAATGGCAAACAAAAATGCTGTTAAAATAGCACATAGAACACCTGCCAAAAATATCTTCATGAGGAAGTTGATTTCCTTTTTTGAAGTTAAGAGTAAGGGGGCTAAAAACAGAACTGCCAGCTTAGACAATTCTTTCTCAAAAAAATTATAGTTGAATTGCCATTGCGATTGAACCAACCAATTTAAAGTTATGTACATAAAAAAAAGAAAGCTTAGTAAAAAGGAAGATCTTAATGCGCTACTACCAAACCAGGGTTTCTTGTAATAAAAGACTTCAATTAACTTTCCAAATACCGCAAGTAGCAAAAACATACTACTGTAGTTGATAGTTAACGGCAGTAAAAAAGCAGCTATCGTTAATAGCAAAAATGAGAAGTTTCGGTTATGCCATAGGGTCTTTACTTCGGTCAAAAAAATATTAGGCATTTTTCTTATGTCGTCCAAAATATTTTAACTTAAAAACTTCTATTAAAAATAAAGGCGTTGAGTAAAGATATCGTTTTGCTAGTCGAGTGCCTGTAAAACTCCTATATAACCATTCTAATCTTAGATCAATCACCCATTGTGGTGCGCGTTTTATGGTTCCGGCCACAAAATCAAAGACAGCACCTATAGAACAAATTATATTGGCATCAATTTTATCTTTATTTGCATTGACCCATTTTTCTTGTTTTGGTGCGGTCATACCCACAAATACGACATTAGGTTTGAACGCATTTATTTTAGATATCATAAAATTGGAATCCTCTTCGGAAAATTCTTTTTTAAAGGGTGGCGAGAAAAATCCAAACGTTATGTTTTTATACTTTTCACTTAATGTTTTATCTATGAGATCTAATGTATTTTGACTTGATCCTATATAAAAACAACGTAAGCCTTTTTGGTTTGAAACCTCCAATAAATAATCATGAATGTCTGCCCCAGCAATTTTCTTAATGTTCTGCCCTTTTAGTTTTTTGACCATCAATACAACGCCTTCGCCATCGGGAAGAAGTATATCGCTTTCCTTTAATGCATTATTGAAACTAGGATCTGATTTGGCAACAATGTATGAATGCGCATTAATGGTGTTTATCACTTTCTGGCCATCTTCGATAGCTATCTCATTAATGTCAGAACTAAAAATTTTGTATTCGTTGAGTAAAACAGCTTTCACTCCTTATAGATTTAAAGCCCAAAGGTAAGGCAATACTTTGGAATATAACAATTACGTGTCTCTAACCCACTGCTTTGTAACCTCTTTAGTCATATCGTCATAAAAGTGTTTAAAATATGTAGATGTAACAATAGTCTCTATGGTTGCCTTTTCTAGTATAATATCTTCTTTAAGTGTTTTATAAGACGCTGCATAATGCTTATTTGATCCTATGTTGGCCTGTATAAGGCTCATTGGTGATTCAAGATCAAGAAAATCTTGAACTGCCTCTGGAAATGCCCTGTTCAAATCCTCCATTTTGAGTAACAACAAATGCGTGTTTTGGTGTTTATAAATGCTGTATTTTTTACTGGCATCTATTTTTTTTGAAAAGACGTCTATTTCAAAGTTACCTTTAATTTCAGATTCAAACCAATCAAGTAATTCTTGGCATATATCTGATTTTAGCTTTGAGGTTAAAAGGTGTTTTGCTTGGTCATTATCAATCTCTAGGTTACTGTCTTCTATTGTTTTTCGGTGCATTTCGGTGTTTTGAAAGAATGCCGAAATCTCTCTAGAAATTGGCTCACGAACTATGGTAATAATTTTTACAAGACTGTTATAAGAAGAGAGTTTTTTTCGTAGTAGTTTAGACACTATAAGATGTAGTGGTTTCGATTTACGGTCTGACATCACATGATGCTCTATAGCTGTTTTAATACCTTGTTTAGACAATTGATGAATATGAA